>Ga0208904_1000213_pt1 | contig 50782 bp, 54 predicted proteins | sample AntAceMetag02UKB_FD_184774 | JGI IMG/M metagenome (GOLD analysis project Ga0208904, IMG submission 184774) | Saline lake microbial communities from Ace Lake, Antarctica - Antarctic Ace Lake Metagenome 02UKB (SPAdes) (version 2) | ecosystem: Environmental > Aquatic > Non-marine Saline and...
ACATTTACCACACTATCACCACAATAACCACCTTCAAGAGTCTCATTAAAACACTGACTTGTACAAAACACACAACTTCCAGCATAAGGAGGTTCGCAAGGCACACCATTAAGAATAGAACCATCATCACATTCTTCACCTGGATCAATAACATCATCACCACAATATTCTAAAACAAATAATTTCAAAGCTCTTACTCCATCAGGAGTCATAATATTAAAATCAGAAGCAAAGGGACTATTTGGATTAACCAATGTGATTCCATAAATATCATCTTTAAAAATTCTTAGAGCAGACTCAACCTCACCAGGCTCTTCACAAGCAAAACGAATTGATTCAACACCATTATATCCTGTTAAACCACAATTAACTTCTGCAGAAACAAGTTGAGCTAACACTAACAAAATCAACAAAAATATTAGTAAAAATTTTTTCAACATTAACATTTTCTACTTAACAATCAGTCATTAATTATCTCCACTTGCAGTCTGAATATCTTCTAACCAAAGCTGACCATCAACAGCAGTTAACGCAGTAGGACAATCACCAGTCACATCACTAAAACAAACATCAATAATCAAACCACCTTCTGCTTCAATTGGATCAATTACAGTAATTACTCCAGTATCATCAGTAGCACTCTTAATTGTATCAGTATAAGTAACAGGATGATAACTAGAACCACTAGGAGCAACACTTGCAAAAACATAAACTGCACCAAGAACTATAACTAAAATCAAGAAAATAAATAATGTTTTTTTCATTTCATAACACCTCAAGACAAATTATAACTAATATCTTATAACCTTAGGCGCCATCCTTTTAAAAGTTTTTTAATTTTAGCTATAAAAAGCACCAATAATTATATTTATAAAAGAAAACCCTTTTCACAATAGTTATGACAGACAAAATAAGAAGTCCTATTGTTTCAGTCCTAGGACATGTAGATCATGGAAAATCAAGCATACTAGATGCAGTTAGAGAATCGAATATTTTAAAAACAGAGGCAGGCGCAATTACCCAGGCAATTGGTGCAAGCATTGTTCCAATAGACATAATAAAAAACAAGTGTGGTAAACTTCTTGATTCACTAAAAATGGATTTTACAATTCCAGGATTATTATTTATCGATACTCCAGGGCATGCTGCATTCACCTCGTTGAGAAAAAGAGGCGGGGCCTTAGCAGATATTGCAATTGTAACAATTGATATTAATGAAGGTTTCAAACCTCAAACTATTGAAGCAATTGAAATCCTAAAATCAAGCAAAACTCCTTTTGTAATTGCTGCAAATAAAATCGATCTTATTCCTAATATGCAAATCAGAGATCCAAAATGTTCTCTTTTACAAACAATAAATTCTCAAGAACCAGAAATTATAACAAAAATTGAAACAAAATTATATGAATTGGTTGGACAACTTCACGAAAAATTTCAACTTGAAGCAGAAAGATTTGATAGAGTTGACTTCACAAAACAAATTGCAATAGTTCCTTGCTCTGCAAAAATTGGTTTTGGAATTGCAGAACTGATGATGGTTGTTACAGGACTTGCACAAAGATTTCTAGAAAAAAACCTTCACATAAAAGTTGAAGGACCTGCCAAAGCAACAATTCTTGAAGTAAAAGAAGAACAGGGTTTTGGAAAAACAGTTGAACTTATATTATACAACGGAAGCCTGAGTGTTAATGAAACCATTGTTATTGGATCAATTGATGAACCTATTGTTACAAAAGTTAGAGCATTGCTTCAACCACTTCCTCTTCAGGAAATGCGTGATAAAAAGAGCAGGTTCAAACAAGAAAAACAAGTTTTTGCTGCAACAGGAGTTAAAATCAGCGCACCAAATCTTGAACATGCTAGTTCAGGAATGCCATTAATCTCTTGTGAAAATACCGAAGAAGCAATTGAAATAGCAAAACAACAAGTTCAAGCAGAAGTTAATGATGTTATGATTGAAACTAATAATGCAGGAATCGTCTTAAAAGCAGATAACCTTGGCTCTCTAGAAGCAATGATCCACATTCTACAGGAAAAAGATGTTATGATAAAAAAAGCAACCATAGGAAATATCTCTAAAAAAGATATAATAGATGCAGAAGCAAATTTTGAAGAGGATCCAAAAACCTGTGTTATTCTTGCATTCAACTCAAAACTGGATACAGATTATGTTTCTGAACACGTGAAAATAATTTCAAGCAACATCATCTATAAGATTCTTGATGATTATGAAGTTTATGTTGAAGAACAAAATAAAAAAGAGCAAGAAGCAAAACTAAATAAATTAGTAAGACCAGGAAAAGTTGAGTTTCTACAAAACTGTATTTTCAGACAGAGTAATCCTGCAGTTTTTGGTGTTGAAGTTCTTGCAGGGATGGTTAGAACAGGAAATGGATTAGTGAATGCAGATTCAGGCAAAAATATTGGAACAATAAAGAGCATTCAAAAAAATAAAGATTCAGTAAATCTATGTAAACTGAGAGATCGAGTTGCACTTAGCATTCCTCATTTAACAATTGGAAGACAAGCAAACGAAGGTGAAATTTTCCTAGTTGATATTCCTGAAAATGACTTCAGAGAATTAAAAAAGTGGGCAAAATTTTTAACAAAAGAAGAAAAAGCAGTTCTAAAAGAACTTGCAGAACTTAAAAGAAAAGAATTTTCTGTATGGGGAGTTTAAGGATAATTATTTTTTACAGCAGTAACTATTTCTTCTAGTTTTTTGAATCCTCCAAAATATACTGCTGAACATATTTGTACAGAATCTGCACCTTCATTAAAGGCTTGCAAAACCTGATCTGGCTCCATTAACCCTCCTGATGCAGATAAATACTTATTAGGGTTTTGTTTTTTTAATAAGTTAGACATTACTAAAGTCATCTCTCTTAATGTTCCACCACAATTAGAACCTTTACCAAAAACATCAATCTGAACTCCAGAAATACTAGTTGTTACCCCTCCTTTTTCTGAATCTGAAAAAGTAAAACCATGATTATCTAATTCTATATACTTTTGTTGATTCATTTCCCAATATTGTCTCGCAAGTTTAATCAAGATTAATCTATCTGTTCTTAACTTAGACATTCCCTGTTTAAAAAAAGCAATTTTTCTTTTTTTTTCTTCTGCATACTTTTTTGATTTAATTATACACCCATTTATTATTTCTTCTGGTTTTTTTGTTTTTAGTTCTTCTTCCCAATAAATACTTGACTCATTAGTAAGATCTTTAGCATCATAATTTTCTGATAAGAATACATTAACAATATAAGGCCTTTCTAAATCCAATGGAAACCATCTTGTATTTATTTCAACACCATCCCCAGGAAGATTATTCAATACTTCAAAATCAGTATTTTTCATTGGTGCAAAACTTATAATAACCTTTGTTTCTGGAGAGTATGTATTTATTTGACTGTACAATAATTTTGTTTCTTCAACAGTCAACATTTCAATATCTAAATATGTTGATCTACAAGAAAGAGTATCATCTAAATGCCCTCTACCCCTATAAGATCCAGAATGCAGGAAATACTTTCCTTTAATATCTATCATCCCACCTTTTTTGATTATTCTTATTCCATTTCTGTTTTCGTTTAGAGGAATTGTTGTTGTAGTTTTAAGAACAATAGAATCAACACCAATATCAATTGCTTGTTTTATTGTTGAAAAATTACCAGTTAAAGGGCTAGAAGCCATCCATATTTTCCCAAAGCAATCTGTATCTAACATACAAAGGAGAATGCTTTTTAATTTAAAAGCTTGTGCTTTTTTGTATATTTTACTCTTTATAAGCATTCTTATACAAATCCTTATTCTCTTCAAGTTTCTTTCTTATAGGTGCTAAGAATTTTATTATTTCTTCTGCAAGACCTTGTTTCAAATCAACAGATGCAAGTTTTTTTGATGCAAAAGCTTTCTCAACTTCTTCATAGGTTTTGAAAGTTATTTTTCCACCATATTTTTCTGGTCTATCTATAACAAACTCTCTACCTTCATATTCAAGTTTTATGAAAATAACATATTTTAGAATTGCAAGAAGACCATTTCCTTCTACTTGCCCATCAACTGAAAAAGCTTTATTTATTTTTTTTCTAATTACTTTATCAGAATCATCAAAATCTATTTTTGAATTAAGTTCTGAAGAAGACATTTTGCCTGATTCTCCAAGACCTGGAACAAGAGGATTCATCAAATGAATTCTTTTTTCATAACCTACTTTTGGTAAAAACTCCCGAGCAAACATAAATATTTTTCTTTGGTCAACCCCCCCAAATTGAGCATCAACACCTAAATATTGTTCATCCAAAGCTTGTAAGATTGGATAGAGAAGCCCTGACATTTTTGGAGTTTCAATTTGTTTAACAACATCTGCACCTGCTCTTTTTGTATCTCTTGTTGATGCAAGAGCAGATATCTTATACATGTCAAGAGTATATTCTTGTTTGGTCTGGAAATCAGTTCCTGTAATAAATTTTAATTTCGTAAGTGGAACCCCAACTGATTTTAACATTTCTTTTATTATAAATTCATAATACTCAGTTCTTTTCCCTAATAACTCCCAACTAGATTTCATATTATCAAGATAAGCATGAAGATTTGCAAATAATATTATGACTTCACATCCTGCCTTAAGAAAATCTGCAATCTTAAACATTGGTACAAAATATCCAAGATGAGGTTTACCAGTTGGAGCAGTTCCCCAATATACTTTCAGATCTTTTTTTTTTAGGATTAATTTTAATTTATCTTCACCTATAACTTCTTGCAGATTTTTGGTTATTAATTCATATTTCTCATCTAGAGTCATAATATTCACCTATAAGAAAACTATTATATATTAATGTTTAAAAAGTTAGTCCTTAATAAAACAACAAACCATAACATTTAAAAATTAGCACAATGTAAAAAGCAGTTATAGGGGTGTAGTAATGCATATAAATCTATTTACAAAGATTAAACCAAACGCAACAATTATTTGTGGATTCCCAGGATTTGGGTTAATAGGAACAATAACAACTGAATTCTTAATAGAGCATCTGAATGCAGTAGAAGTTGGAGTTTTCAATTATGAAGAGGTTCCGCCAACACTTGCGATTCATCAAGGCAAAATTGTCAAACCAATGGCAATTTATTATAATAAGAAACACAACATTGTAATTATCCATGTGATGATTTCTACAAAGGGAATTGAATGGAAAATAGCAGACTGCATAGCAAAGTTAGTTAAAGAGATAAAAGCAAAAGAAGTTATTAATCTTGAAGGAGTTGCTGCACCACCAAAACAAAAAAATATTGAGTTTTACTATGTTGGTAATCACAAACTTTCTGATTTTGGATTAAAACCTCTAAAAGAGAGTATTGTTTTAGGTATTATTGCAGGTTTAATGCTAAGAATAAAAAATATTAATGCAATATTTGCAAGCACAACTTCAAAACTACCTGATAGCAAAGCATCAGCAAAAGTAATTGAAATTCTTGATAAATACTTGAAACTTAATGTTGATTATAAGCCACTACTTAGACAAGCAGAAGTTTTCGAAACAAAACTGAAGAAAATCATTGACAGAAGCAATACTGCAATTCAAACAGTGAAAAAGAACGATATGAACTATGTAGGATAGATTTTTAAATAGAATAGGATTTCTAAGCATAATATTAACAGAGGTAATTATGATGGCAAACGTAAAAAAAGGAGACTTAGTTCAAGTAAACTATGTCGGAAAATTTGAATCAGGCGAAATCTTTGATCAAAGCAAAGATAAACCCTTAGAATTCATCGCAGGAGAAAAAATGGTTGTTAAAGGATTTGATGAAGCAATCATAGGAATGGCTAAAGCAGAAAAGAAAACATTTACAATCAAACCAGCAGAAGGATATGGTGACCCTAATCCTGCACTAGTTCAGGAAGTTCCAAAAGAAGCTTTTGGAGATAAAGTTGATCAATTAAAAGAAGGCGTAGTTATTGGACTTCAACATCCACACGCACCTGGTCAAATGATGCCTGCAAAAGTAACTAAAATTGCAGAAGACAAAATCCATCTTGATCTAAATCATCCACTTGCAGGAAAAACTCTTATCTTTGAGATAGAAGTAGTTGACTTTCATACTGCAACAGATGAAGACAAGAAAAAGTTTATGCCACCCACACCACAAGTTGCACCTGAGAAAAAGTCAGAAGAAAAAAAGGAAGATTCTCCAGAAAAAGATTGTGATGGAAATTGCGCTGGTTGTGGGCACAAGCATTAATTAATTTTTTTATTTCCGCTTTTCGATGCCAATAACATTTGTTATTGAGCATCTTTATTATTCCAAATATTAAAAGTTTACTCTAAGAAAACTTTGTGTTTTTCATTACCTTCTAACTCAAGCATTATTCTCTTGAAAACCACTGCTTCAGGATCAGGCATTAAGTTTACTCTTTTCTTTATGTCTACAAAATTCTTAAAATCTTCAACTCTTCTTTCATCAAGTAACTCTCTAACGTGTTTTTTACCAACACTAGGCAACAATTCAAGAGAGTGCATTCTAATACTTAGAGGTTGAGCTTTATTAAAAAATTCTACAAATCTAGGTTCATTTTTATGTATAAGATTTTTAACAATAGTTGTTAATTCTTGTCTTGCAGTCTGGGTTAACCTATCAAGATTTATTCTTCCATTAATATGATGAATATTATCTCTTTTTCCTTCACCAATATAAACTTCAGCTAGGGGTTGCAAAAAAATCCCTTTTCTTGGAACTAATTCAAGCAGTGTAAACTTAGAAGTCCCCATAGCTTGAGCTATTGAAGTTCTTCTGTGTAAAGGAGTTTTATCAAAAGGGTAACCATTTGGCAAAAAATCCAAAACAATTGCAGTTTCTTCTTTACTTGTTCTTTTGTGTTCCATTTTATGAATTCTAACTTGAGCATTTATTAATCTAACTATTTTTATTTATAAAGTAATAATATAAAGAAAAAAGAAAATCACATAATCCCTAAGGCAATTATTTCTTGGGTTTAGCTTTTCTAACAGCTGTCTTTATTTTTGGTAAAGGTACTGGTGAAGGTAAATTCATTGAATTACTCAAAATTAAAGATTCAACATAACACTTATTTAACAAAGAATTAAGTATTTTTTGAGCAATTGCTGAAGGAAGCTTTTTATCTTTCTTCCATTTGGCAAGAGCCTCTTTTGTTGCCGCATCTTCTAAAAGCTCGATTGCATTACCTTTTAATTCTATTAAACCAAATCCTGGTTCGAATTTGCACGTAAAAACAAACTCTACATTTAGGGCAGTTTTTTTGTCAATAAAATTCACCTTTGCTTCTTTAATATCAGTAAAATTAATATTATTAATAATTTTGATTCCACCTTTTATTGGTTTTTTCTTCTCAACATTTATTTTTGTAAAATTAAATCCAATTAGAGCCATTTTATATCCCTCATAAATTTATATTTATTATCAGAACGAACAAAGACTTATTTATATACTTTGTGCTTTAGATTTTATAGCTACCTTAAGATGAGCTGATTAAGTAATCAGATTAAGTGCGTTGTCGAGGGGTGCGTCTACGGGAAATTAAAAATTTCCTGTATAGTGAGAATTTTTGATTCTCAATATGCCAAACTCTGTTTGTGCATGCTCACGCACTACGGACCGACAACACAATCAAATAATAATTTGAACTCAGCGAAAGGTAGCAAATGCTTTTATAAAAAGCTTTATTAATGATAAGAGCCAAAATATACCTATGAGGCTAGATAATCCATTATATAAGTATGCTGAAGAGATAAACTCCAATAAAAACGTTCTTGCATATGAAGAAAATTTCTCTGAACCTGAAAGAATTTTTAATTTAGAATCAGGATGTCCTATATGCAATTCTAATATAAAGGGCAATAGAAATATGGGATTTCATTGTGAAAGTTGCAATTTAATGTTCACAGAAAATAATCTTGTAAGTACAAAAAAAATAATAAATACAAAGAAGAGCTAATTATATTTCTATTGTGTCACCAACTTCTGGACCGTAAATCTTTGTTGTTTTAGGAAGATTAACTTTTGCCCATTTACATACAGCATCAACTGCTTCAATATCTCCATGTTGAACAATCAAAGTTTTTGGTTTCATTAATTTAATGTATTTGAAAATTTCATCTCTTCCTAAATGCCCTGAAAAAGAAAATTGTTTAACCTTACATTTCACTTCAGTCTTCCAACCTTTGATGTATACAGAATTTTGCTCTAAAAGCAATCTTCCATTAGTATGCTTACACTGATAACCCACTAAAAAAATTGCGTTTTTAGGATTGTGCCACATATGCTTTATATAATGAAGAACAGGTCCTCCTTGAACCATCCCAGAAGTTGTTAAAATTATTTTTGGAGTATTACTTTTCGCAATTCTGTTTCTATCATTTTGTGAAAGAACAAATTTACTTTTAATAAAAAACATTTTACTCAATATTTTCTGGTTTCGAATATATTTTCCTGATCCAGTAAGAATCTTTCTTGTAATTTTATTACACATACCATCAAAATATAGAGGGGCTCTGAAGCTCTTATCTTTATACAACTCATTTAACATAATTAAAAGTTCTTGGGCTCTTCCAAGTGCAAAAGTTGGGATTATAACACTTCCACCATTATTGATTGTTGTTTTTATATCATTAATTAATTCTTTACCAATCATTGGAGTTTTTGGAAGTCCTCTATAACCATAGGTACTCTCAACTATTAAAACATCAAGTTTGCCTGCAAGTTCTTTATGATTTAAAGGAGTCATAAGATTTGTTGGTCTTGAATTAATATCCCCAGTATAAAGAATTTTTTTATTATCTGATTCAATATAAACAGATGAACTTCCAGGAATATGTCCTGCATTCAGAAATTTAAATTTTATTTTTCTAAAATCATATTCTTTATCAAATTTAACAATTCTTGCCCTCTTAATAGATCGCTTAACATCAGCCCGCTCATACGCAGGATGAAGATGTTTTATCCTCGCAATTTTGTATGAATCTTTAAGAAGAATTTTTGTTATTGCTATGGTTGGTTGAGTTGCAAAAATAGGAGGCAACAATTTCTTATGAAAAAGTAATGGTAATGCACCAGAATGATCAAGATGAGCATGACTAAGAAATAATCCATCTAAACCCTTAAGATTATCAATAATTTTTGGATAATCATAACCATGATTTTTGAATTTTATTCCTGCATCAAGAATATACTGATCACCATGATCTGTTATTATTTCAATACAACTTCTGCCAACTTCTCTGGCACCACCATGGAATGTTAATTTCATTTTCCTACCTCCCTAATTCAGATAACCTAATATTTAGAATAGATATTTATAAGTATTGTGGATTTAAGAATTAAATTATTGTCTTAAAGTGAGCTGATTAGAATTTTATAAGCTAGTGCGTTGTTGGGGATGTGCCTTACAGACAAACAGCACAATCAAATTCATCTGAATTCAGCGAAAGACAATAATTTAGATTGCATCAATATCTTTCATTGATCTAGAAATAATATCTTGACAAGTGTTCAACATTGCAACCAAAACATCGTCTTTAGTAGCTTTTTTTATCTGGCCAAGCCGATCCATTATCTGCCTAAAAAATCGGATAACATCACCCTCTAATAAATTTGTCTTATCGAGAACATCAAAAATAGTTTTGCCGTTATATATTGGATAAACTAGGGCAGTTAATTTATTAAATTCTTTGAATCTTTTTTCTCTATAGAGATAATCATTTGTCTTTAATAATTTTTTAAGACTTCTAAGATCATCAGTTAGAAATTTTTCAAAAAACCTTGTTTTTTGTCGAGCCTCATAGCATAGTGCAGCAATCAACATTAAAACTTGATACTCATTTAAATTCTTATAAAAATCTGTTGAAAAAATTTCTCCAAAATTAATTTCATTTGCATAAATCTTAGACGAAAAAGTTCCTTTTTCTGTAAGAACACTAGTTTGATTAACATAATTTAATTTTAATAATTTCTTTTTAATATTATTAAAATTCCTAAATATAACCAATCTTTTTAAATTGTTAATACGTTTACCATACTTTTGATATGTATAAAAGTTTTTGCACAAAATTTTATTAATTTCTTCCTGATTATGCATTTTTATTAAATTAAGAACAGTGTTAATAGAAAGTTTAAATTGGGATTTAATTGGGTCAACGTCTTTGAAAGTTATTCTACTTAAATATTCATAATCAAAGTCTCTTCTGTCAAGCATAACATAAACAAATCCCTCTTTGTCAATTCCTCGTCTACCAGCTCTTCCTGCAATCTGGAAAAATTCTTTTGAATTGATAAATCTGAAATTTATACCATCGAATTTTCTTATTGAGTTAAAACAAACTGTCTTTGCAGGCATATTTATACCAACAGCAAATGTTTCAGTTGTATAGAGAACCTTAAGCAATCCTTTAGAAAATAATTCTTCTACAAGCTCTTTAGCTATTGGTAATAGACCTGCATGATGAAATCCAATTCCATTAGGAAGAACCTGCCTCAAAAGTTTTGTCGACTTAAGATTATTTATTTCTTTTGGCGCATCTTTTAATTTTTCTCTTATATAAGAACTAATTTCAGGATTAAATTTAAACACATTTTTCTTAAATAAATCTCTTGCATTATCCTCACAAGTTTTTCTTGAAAACACAAAAAAGAAACAGGGAGTTTTATCTTTTATTTGTCTAACCAAATCAATATGATAAGGTGCAGGAACAAAATTTTTTCTTCCCCGACCTCTTCTTCCGCGAGATACAGGAACTTCTGAAACATATTTTATTTGTTTAAGTTGCGTAATCCCCAACTCTGTGTCAAAGAAGCTAACATGTAAAGGAACATTTCTTATATCTTGAGTTATAACTTCAACTTTGTGCTTATTTGTATGTTGAATCCAATCGGCAAATTCTTGGGCATTAGGGATAGTTGCAGATAGACACAAAAATCTTACATTTCTATGAGAAAAAATTATTGATTCTTCCCAAACATATCCTCTTTCAATATCATTAATAAAGTGAATCTCATCAAAAATAACATAACCAACATTTTCAAGAGAAGGATCATTTGAAATCGCCATGTTTCTATAGATTTCAGTTGTCATAATTATTACTTGCGCTTCAGGATTTCTAACAATATCCCCAGTCATTAAACCAACTTTTTCTTTGCCATAGGAATTACAAAACTGTTTATACTTCTGATTTGATAGAGCCTTAATAGGTGCAGTATAAATAATCTTCTGACCCTTATCTATAAATTTGTGAATAATATAATCTGCAATAAGAGTTTTACCAGAACCAGTAGGTGCAGAAACAACAACAGAATTGTGTCTATCAATTGATGCAATTGCATCTTCTTGAAACTTGTCTAATGTAAATCCTTTAAACTTCATATTTCTTTATTATTAAGCCCACTTTATTAATGTTAGGATTTTATAGATAACTTTTTATATTATATTATTTATTTTATTCTATATGTGGATCTTAAAGATACGAATGGACTATCGTAATTTTTTATTGGGCAATCTCGCAAAGAAATATAATGTTGATTTCACTGGTTATCCTGTTACATATTATAAAGATAAAAAGCATCTTTATCTTACTCTTGCAGGTTTTATTCTTGGTGAAGAAAAAGATAAAAAAAGAGTTCTTTCGAATTTAAAAAATATTAAAGATATTGTTAATGTCGAATTTAAAAATGATTTTGTGATTGCAGTTATTAAACAACCTCTATTCTCTGAAGTTGCATATAATCCTAAGTTTATTAAGCCAAGACCTGATTTTATTTCTCATGAAGGATATCATATTTGGGAGTTTGCAGCTTGGGAGAAAAAAGATTTAAAACCAATTATTGATTTTGCAAAAGAACACCATAATGTTAAAATCTTAAAATTAAAACAAGAAAAATTAACAAATATTTCTTTTACAAATATTTTACCTGAACTTTCATCGCAACAGAAAAAAGCTTTAGAGCTTGCAATTACTCATGGTTATTATGAATATCCTAAAAAAACTGATTTGCACAAGCTTGCTAAGCTTATGAAATTGTCTTATTCAACCTATCAAGAGCATTTGAAAAAAGCCGAGGCAAAGCTCATGCCTACTTTGCTTAGAAGGTAACCGATTATAATCGGGTAAAATTTAATATGCTGTTTTTGATTTCTCTTTGTTTATGGCAACAAAAATTGTTATAGGAACAAAAAGTACTGCAATTAGTATAAAAACAAAAAATAATACTATAACAATTAATAATATTATGGCAAGCTTTGGGAAAATCCTAACTCCAGGATATGGAGATTATTTAATTTTGAAAAATGTAGCTTATAATCTATCTAAAAAAAATTATATAGTAAATAACAAAAATATTCCAATAGTAAATCCTGTTTCTGAAGCTTTAGCTACATCTCTTATTACTGGCATTCACCTTGGAGCAATATTTCTAAAATATGGCTTTGAAATAAACACATTATTATATATTATAAAATAAATAACATTATATTATGAAAAGAGGAATAGATAAATATGACACAATTATTAACAATAGATTATGTACTAATTGCAATTTACTTCTTAGTTCTACTTTACATTGGCTACAAAGTTTCTAGAAAACAAAAGGATGAAGATTATTTGATTGGTGAAAGAAAGATCAGTACTTTTGGAACAATGGCCACTGTGAATGCAAGTAAGACAGGTAGTATTCTAATGATCTTTGTTGCACTTGTTTATCTATGGGGTATAAGCGCCATTTGGTATTTTATTGGGATGATGATTGGAATCTTTATTTTTATTCCATTTGCAATGAAATTAAAAGATAATTCAAATCAAAGATTTTATACTCTTGCAGATTATTTTAAATATAATTATGGCTCTAAAGTTGCAAAATTTGTTTCTATTATTACAATATTTTTAATGTTTGGTTATATGGTCATGAATCTAATAGCTGGAACAAAAGTGTTTGTGTTCTTCACAAGTTGGCCATTCTGGATATGTGCAATAATAATGGGTGTTATTGTTCTAATTTACTTGTTAATGGGTGGATTTAAAGCTGTTGTAAAAACAGATATTATTCAATATATTGCTTTTGTTATATTGCTCGGATTAATGGCAATTGTAGTTTTTAATGGTTCTATTGTTCCAATAAGTGATTGGAACTTATTCAAAGCTAGTATTGTAACAATAATTGGATTCTTTATAGTTGGAATATTATTTCCTTTTTCAATGCCTGACATGTGGCAAAGAGTCTATGCTTCCAGAGACAAAAAATCTTTAAAAAAAGGTTTGTTATGGTCAATTGCACTCTATGCTTTATTTACTATTTGCATAGCACTAATTGCTCTAACTATTAAAGCAAAATTTCCAGGAATTGATCCTGATATTGCCCTAATTCATGGCTTTGCCAATCTTTTACCAACTGGATTGTTAGGTTTAGCATCTGTATTATTATTTGCTGCACTAATGAGTTCTGTTGACACTTTTATTTTTACAGGAGCATCTAATATTGTACAAGACTTTTTCAAAAAATCCAAGAAAGAATTAGTAAAATTAACTAAATTAGTAATAGTAATATTTGCTATTGCAGGAACTGCATTCTCAATCTTAGTGCAGAATCTTGTTTTAAGCACTTACATATTTGTTTCAGTATTTCTAGTTTTAGGAGTTATAGTTATGGCTACTTGGATTAAGAAAAAAATAAAAACCAAAACTTTGTTAATTGCTTTGAGTATAGGAATTATAATATTAGCAATTCTTTTTGCTTATTTCTTTATTACAATTGGAAATATAACTCCTGCTGTCGCACCTATTGCATTAGTCGGAACTCTAATTGGTTTAGGAGTTGGTGCAATTGCTTCTAAATTAAACAAATAACTTTATATTAGAAGTTAATACTTCTCTGATCATGGAAGAACATCGAGTGCAAAAATTATTAAGTAATTATGGTTATTGCTCTAGAAGAAAAGGTGAAAGGTTAATCGAAGATGGAAGAGTTAGAGTTAACAATAAAATAATTACCATTGGAGATAAGGCAACTGAAGCAGATAAAATCTTTGTCGACAATAAACTTGTTAACAAAGAGAAAAAAGTTTACATTATGTTCAATAAACCAGTTGGCTGCGTTACTGCACTCACCGACGATAGATACAAAACTGTAATGGATTTTATTAATATTAAACAGAGAATCTTTCCAATTGGAAGATTAGATTATAATACTTCTGGTTTACTTCTTCTAACAAATGACGGAGATTTTGCAAACAAAGTTATGCATCCGAGTAATGAAATTAATAAAACTTATCTTGCAGGTGTTGACAGAAAAATACAAGCTATAGATATTGAGGATATGGAAAAAGGAATTCATCTTGAAGATGGCAAAACAAGACCTGCAATGGTTAGACAATTGGATTCAACTCACATGGAGATAACAATTCATGAAGGAAAAAATAGAATCATTAGAAGGATGTTAAAAGAGTTAGAATTTAGAGTTAGATTCTTGAAACGAGTTAGAATTGGCAGATTAAATCTTGCAGATTTAAGAGAAGGTGAGTTTAAGCATGTTTCTGAGAATGCTTTGAAAAAAGTGTTTGAAAAATGAGAAATGTAGTTACTTTATAAATAAAATCTGATTTTCTAAGATTTTTTGAAATTCATGGTTTCTGAAAGTACATTATAATGCCTTCTGAGAGTTTCTAGGGCTTTTTTACCACTTATAGGTGACAAAAAGAGAAACATTTATATATAAGTAATACTACTATATAGTAATAATACTTATATTTATGGTGTGAGGTGGGAAAATAAAATGGTTGAAAACGAAAGACTCATGAAAGACCTTGAAAACACAGTTAGAAGTTATAATAGAGACCTTGATGATAGACACATGGTTTTAAATGATCAAAAGCAAATAATTTACATAGCTGAAGATGTAAGTGAGAAAATATTTGGAACAACTCCAGAGGAATTAGTTGGAAAATCAATTAAAGATGCACTTTCTGAATTTAGTAAAGACACTAAAAAAAGTTTAGGAAAATTAATTAAAGAAGCAGAAGATATAACAGGCAGTGAAATGCCAGGTTATACAGACTTCTACAAAGCAGGTAAAAAAGTAGACTTAATAAAAACAAGTTTGACTGCTGAAGATTATGAAGGCCTAGCTCTAATCTTAAATTTTGGAAGTATGAAAGAAGCAGGATTAATAAACAAAATAGGCTACAAAGCTGAAGATTGGGGATTTACCAAAGAATATATAAAAAAAGAACTTCCAAAAGAAGCATTAATCGGTGCAGGTAAACTAGCAGGAATTGTTACATTAGGAATTATAGCATCTACTACAGTTGATAAACTATCAAATCTTGTTCCAGTTATAGATCAATATATTGGAGAAGTTCTACCGCCAATTGCAAGAGGAATAGTTGGTTGGCATCTTTCAAAAAAATGGTTTGAAGGAAGAGGAGGAATTCCAACAAGAGTCTTTGAAACATTAGGTAAATTGTATGCAATAGGAGCATATCTTTCAGCAGCTAAAAATGGAATTGGAATAATTGGGAATAAACTTGGAGTATGGACATCACCTATTGCAGAATCAAATGGATTTAAATATAAAAAACTTACAGATATATCTAGTTTCAGTGACATTTTACCAACATTTAGATCATGCACAAGTTCTATTATAGAGGCAGTTCCTACATTAGGACTTGCAATTGCACATACTGCAGGTTTAAAATTCAAAGTAATGAAAAATTATATAGTTAAGAAAAACAAAGATCTTAAATTAAAACAGTTTGCAAAACCTCTTAGTTTTGGACTTTTAGGATTTGTTGGAACAAAAGTAGCTTTAAATTATGCAGGAGTTGACCCAGAACTTACAACTCAAATTGCACATCCATTTGCAGCTATAGTAGCATATCTTAGTGCAAACTCTGAAAATAAGTGGATTAAAGGGGCAATAAAAACAGGTGCATTTCTTTATGGTGCTCATTCATTAGCACAAATACCTGGGATAGAAAATTTAACAACTAAGGTTGGAGATTTTGTTGGCAAAACATTAAAAGCATCACCTGCAATTGAGAAAATCTCAGAATTAGCAACTTTATACGGACTTACAGGCTTAGGTATTGCAGGAATGAAGTATGCCAAAGAAAATGCAGGAAAAGCAGGAAAAGCCATAGGAAACTTTGCCAAATCAATACCAAGTTATGCATGGACTGCAACAAAATATATTGCAGGAAAAGCATTGAAAAGAGTAAGTTATGCTGGGACAAAAGCTTGGCAATTAAAATGGCCTGCCCTAATTGGTGGTGGAATAGGATTAGGTTCATACTTAGCAATAAAAGAAGGTTTACCTCATGTACCTTATATAGGAGTTGATGTTGACCCAGTTACAAGAAGCTTGATATCACAATATATGGGAACAATGGCAACATATATTTCATGTGGTAAAGCACTTGTTAAAAACAAAACTGCAAGAACAATTGGAAAGATTGGTTCACTTATGTATGGTGCACATTTGCTTACAAAAACACCTTTTGTTAAGGATGCTGTTGAATCATTAAAATCTTCAGCAGAAAACTTAATACCTAAGTACCAAGCTACAACAGAAAAACTTGGTGGAATCAAATCACTTGTGGAAGGAGCAAAAGTAGCAGCATATAGTGGAGCAAAAACAGCTACTGGTTATGCAGCAAAAATAGCAGCATCGGCCCTAGCAATTGGAGGTCTTGGTGAAGCTCTTAAAGCAACTTATAGAAAAATTAGGCCAAGTAGAGCATAATAATTTTTTCTTTTTATTTCCTATTTTTCGGTGCCAATAAATTTAATATTTATTCAATTTTGTATTGAATGGCTAAAAGGCTTATCTTTTGTGTTTATTGAGCACTTTTTAATTTTTATAACAAATCTTTTAAATAACGACATATAAACTATAATTTATGTTAGACATAAAACTATTAAGAGAAAATACTGAACTTGTGAAGCAGAATATTGCGAAGAAGCAAGAAAATGAAAAATTGGTCTTAGTTGATGATATCCTTGATTTAGATAAGCAATGGAGAAAACTAGTTTATGATCTTGATCAACTTAAATCACAGAGAAACAAGCTAAGTGAAGAAATCAATAAAGCGAAAAAATCAAAACAAGACCCTAAGCAAATAATTGAGAAAGCTAAAGAGATTCCTAAAAAAATAGTTGATTTAGAAAAAAGAGCAGAAAAATTCAAAACTACAATCACTGAAAAACTTTCAAAATTACCAAATATAATGCATCCTGATGTCCCAGTTGGGAAAAACGATTCTGAAAATCCAGAAATAAGAAAAGTTGGAGATATCAAAGAAAAAGATTTCCCTATTCTGAATCACGTTGAACTTTGCGAAAAAAATAATTGGGCAGACTTTGAAACATCTGCAATAACTTCAGGCAATGGTTTTTATTATCTAGTAGGAGATCTAGCACTTCTTAATCAAGCATTAATTAGATTTGCAATTGAGTTCATGCAGAACAAAGGTTATACTTATGTTGAAGGGCCTTTAATGCTAAGACAAAAAGTTCTTGCAGCTGCAATGGATGTTGAAGGGTTCAAAGATAGCATCTATCAAATTAAAGATGAAGACCTAAACTTAATCGGAACAAGTGAACACTCTATCCTTGGTTACTTGACAAATGCAGTTGTAAAAGAAGAAAATCTTCCTCTAAAAGTGTTTTCATACAGTGCCTGCTTTAGAAAAGAGATAGGAAGTCATGGTATAAATGAAAAAGGTTTATGGAGAACTCATCAATTCAATAAAGTAGAACAATTTATTTTTACAACACCAGAAAAAACATGGGAAGCCTATGACGAATTAATGAAAAATACAGAAGAAATGATGCAAGAACTTAAAATTCCTTACAGAATAATAGAAATGTGCACTGGAGATTTAGCACTATGGAAATCTAGATCTCATGATATTGAAGTTTATAGACCAACAACAAAAGAGTATGGAGAAACAATGTCTTTGAGTAACTGCACAGATTTCCAAGCAAGAGATTTAAACATAAAACTATTAAAGAAAAATAATGAAAGAGAAATATTACACACACTCAATAACACTGCACTAGCAACATCTAGAATAATGGTTGCAATCTTAGAAAATTTTCAAAACAAAGATGGAACAGTAACAATTCCGAAAGTGTTAAGAAAATACATGTTCAATAAAGAATTAATGAACCCAAATAAGAAACTATTCTAGTTTTTTGAGCATGATTGGGGTCATAAAACAAAAAACTGTTTTAATTTGAATAAACAAAAGGTGAGATTTTGAAAAAATATAAACTTCCTGGAATATTGTGGTTAATCTTTGGTTTGGCAATCAGTGTATTTGCCCAAATCGTTATGAGTAAGCAAGAAAACCCTACGGCAATGCAACTCTTCTTCTACATAGGATTATTATTCGTAGCCATAGGTATATTCAAGATAGTATTAAAAATAATGCTTAAACCAAAAGAAAGTAAATACGAAGAAAAAAATATATCAGAACAAGACGAAAAATTCAAAGTTATATTTTGCCCAAAGTGCAAAGTAAAAAATTATAGTTCTTTTAATTATTGCAGAAATTGTGGGACTAAACTTCGTTAAATATTAAACCCATACTCTATCTGATTACCAACTCTTAGTTTAGTTATAATATTAATCCCCACATTCAAATTACTTAATAAGTTCATATCAATTGGGAAAAAATAAACATAAGCTTCTCCTCTAAAATTAATTATGAGTTCAACACCCTTATCAACATCAATAGTGTAATCAGAACCTACCAAATAAGGTGGCAAGTAAAATTCTCTAGAATAATTTACAGGCATAGATTCTGCAATCTCAAGCTCGTTGAAAACAATGTTTTTTAGCTGATCAACAGAATCTCTTGTTTTTTCATCATGAACATCAACAATTCTTTTTTGTACAAAAACTGCGACAAGAGTAAATACAACCATCATAAAAGTTATAAGAATTATAAATTCAACACTTGACTGGGATTTTTTACTAAGTAGCTTCTTCAAGGATCACTCCCCCATCAATACTGATTATTTTTAATTTAAGTGCTCCTGAATGAAAATCATCCTGAGCAAATATACTTGATTTTCCAGAACCCCAATTATAACTTCCATTTAGAACAACAGGAGTAAAGAATACAGATTCAGTTGAGCCACGTCTTAAGTTATACTTTATTACCAATTCAGAATCAGACATTCCATTAATGAAATATATTTCTTTAACATTAGTGGGAAAATTAATCTGTAAATTAACAGATGAACCCTTGCCGGTGGCATAATACAATAATTCTGAAGTATCAACAATTTGATTTCCTATATCTTCAACTTGAGAAACAACAAAAGTATCATTTGAATTAAGAGAATACCCATAGAAAACATATATTGCAACTAGCAAAACCATTAGTCCAAAAGTTACAATTGCTAAGTACTCAAATGATATCTGACCTCTTTTTGCCTTTACACTCATTTTATAATAAAATTAATTCATTCGTTTATAAAAGTTATTCTTAAGCTAAAAGAAATGAATAACTTTTTATATTTAAGTAACTAATAGAAAAATATGGTTGTAATTGGAGTTGATATGGGAGGAACGCGAATTAAAGCAGGCCGTGTTTACAAAGGAAGAATTACCAAATATGCCTCAAGAAAAACTCATGCTAAACATTCACAAGAAGAAGTTTTAAACAATTTATTTCAAGTTATAGACAAACTTATGAATCACAATGTAAAATTTATTTGTGTTGGGGTTCCAGGAATGGTAAATGAACATGGAACGGTTGTAAATCTAACAAATATAAACTCTTGGTACAATGTTCCACTTAAAAAAATTCTTGAATCAAAATATAGCCGGCCGGTTTTTATAGAAAACGATGCAAATTGTTTTATATTGGGTGAAAAATATTTTGGAAAAGCAAAAGCTTTCAGAAATATTGTTGGGGTAATAATGGGAACTGGTGCAGGTGCAGGAATGATAATTAATAATCATCTATACAAAGGACTATCTGATGGTGCAGGGGAATTTGGCGCAGTTGCATTTAGGCATAAAACAATTGAAAACTACTGTTCAGGAAAATTCTTTTTATGGAAATATCATTTAACAGGGATAGAATTATTTGATAGAGTAAGAAAAGGAGAACACAGAGCAATGAGGATTTTCAGAAACTTCGGAGAAAACGTCGGTAAAGAGCTTGCTATTGTTGTCGATTCTGTGGCTCCTGAATTAATAATTTTAGGAGGGTCAATTGCAAAAGCTTATCCTTTTTTCAAGAAAGCAATGCTAAACTCACTGAAGCAAGAAATATCAGATATTGAATTTAAGAAAATAAAAATAAAAACTTCAACAAACAAAAATATTGCAATTTTAGGAGCATCCACTCTTCATAAAGAATATTTAAAAAATAAGCGATGGTAATAAATATCTATCTTTTATTTTGATTATAGAAAAAACCTTCTACCTCATCTAAAGATGAAGCATCTTCTGCACTCCGATCATATCTTATATTTTTGACTCGAGGAAATCTTAATGCAAAACCACTTTCATATGTGGGGCTTTTTTGTATTTCATCATACTCTATCTCAAGAAGAATTTTTGGATTAACTTTTACAAGCTTACCTTTTTCTTCAATTATATATGGTTTAAGTAATTCAGTTAGTTGAGAAAAAGTTACACTACCAGCATCATCTTTTAGTTCTTTTACACCTGTCCCAACTTTACCAATTTCTAGAAATTCTCCTGAAGCAGGATCATAACAGGCAAGAATAAATGAAGTTAACCAACCAGATCTTTTACCATTACCCCATTCTGCACCGACAATTGCAAGATCAAGAGTTTCCATAACTGGTTTTAATTTAACCATGTGTCCTACTCTTGCACCTGGTTTGTAAGGTGCACTAAGATTTTTAAGCATCAACCCTTCATTTCCTGAATCTAAAGCCTCATTAAACAATTGTTCAGCCAATTTAACTGAATCAACTTTCAAAGATCGTGCAAGAACAAGTTCGCCTTTTTTCTCGTCAATAGTTGCTTCAATTATTTTTCTTCTTGACTCAAATGGTTCGACAAAAACTTCTTTACCTTCAAGAACAAGAATGTCAAAAACATTCACTTCAACAGGAAAAGTTTTTGCTGTTACTTCAATATCATATTTTCTTTTTATTCGCTGAGAAATTGACTGAAAAGGGAGATATTTTCCTGTCTTAGTATCATAACCCACAACCTCTGAATCTAAAATAAAATTATCCCCTGAAACATATTTTTCAACAGCTCTGACAACATCAGGAAATTGTTTTGTAACATTATCAAGTCGTCTTGTAAAAAGAGTTATTTTCCCTTTTTTCTTGTGAATTTGCACTCTGAAACCATCATATTTATACTCTGCCTGGCAGGGTTTACCGACAACCTTGAATCCTTCTTCAAAATCTTTAACTTTTGGTCCAAGCATAACTTTAATAGGAGTTTTAATTCTAATTTGAACATCTTTCAATCCTTGAATTCCTTTTTCTTTTGCAATAAGAACAACTTCTGAAAAGTCATTAATTTTGTCTAGTGCAGATTGAACAATATTAACATATTCATTATAATCTTCTCTGTTGTCAGGAGTAATAGATTTTTCTTCTATACTATAATGTGGATTAATATCTAAAAATGCCCAAATAATTGCATCTCTCAATGAAGAATCAGCAACACCAACTCTCAAATCTTCGAGAATACTTCTAGTTATATATCTTGCACTTAGAGGGTCTGCACTACTTAATAATTCTGATAATATTTTCACTTTTGTATCAACACTTTTTAATCCTTCAGTCTGTGAAACTTTTCTTAGGTTTGCGAAAACTTTTGTTACAGTTAGGTCAGTACTAAACAAAGTACTTTGTTGTCTAAAATTAACAAGGTGCCCTGCAACCAATCCAAGGTCTCCTAACTTTTTCCATTCATCTTCTACTTTTTCAGGCTTTATACCCATACAAGAAGAAAGTGTTTTTATCACCAGTTTATCTGAAATACCCAAATGCCTATTGTCCCAACTAGGAAAAATATTTCCTTTAATCAGAAGCAAATACATCTCAAGTTCATCTTTATCTTTGTACTTTAATTCTCTAATAAATTCAGATACTAAATAGGTTTTTTCAAGTCTTTTAGATGTTGCTTCAAGCTTAGAATAGAGCTCTGCAAGCACAGCGTATTTCATAACTAAAAAGACCATTAACCAAGTTTATATAGTTTTTGGTGAGAAAAAATAATTTTACTGCCTAAAAAAGGAAAAACAATATAAAACAATGACTACCAGAACAATATATGTTTAACCTTCAAGAATATATTAAATCAACAAAAGTGTTCGTAATATTTTCATTTGCCATGGCAATGATTACCCCAATCTTAGCACCATACTTTAAGAGTATTGGTTTTACTAATGTAACTTTAAGTTTATTGTTTGCAATATTGCCTTTATCAGTAATTATTGTTTCGCCAATAATTGGCAAAATTTCTGATGATATAGGAAGAAACAAAATAATATTTATTGGAATACTAATTGAAATTGTTGCGCTTGTGTTATATGGATTAGGATTAAATGTCTGGACAATAGTTATTGCAAGAATTTTTGATGCAATAGCAGGAACAATTGTAGGGGTATTAGCTTTAGCAAAAGTTGAAGATCATCTAAGTAATAAATCAAGAGGAAAGTTTGCAGGAATAAGTTTAAGTATACAATCTGCAGCAGGAATAGTGGCTCCAGTTATAGGAGGATGTCTTGCTGATTTCTTTTTTACAAAAGCACCATTCATACTAGGGGTAATTATCCTGGGAATATTATTATTCTTAGTAAAAAAACCTAAAAACAAGAAGCAAATGACTAAAATAAGTAAAAAAGATTTTAATTGGTTATCAGAAATAAAAGAATTTTTGTCATATAAAAAATTAAGAGGTATGGCAATTCTTGGATTTGTGTTTAACGCAATGAACCCTGCAATGGTATTATTTCTTCCAATATTAATAACAGAGTATATGGGATTATCTTATTTTCACGTTGGTTTAGCATACGCCACCCTAACTGCAACGCACATTCTTCAATTTATATTTGGCAAATGGGCTGACAAAAGTGCTTACAAAGTAATAATGATTGGTTCAATTATTTCAGGAGCTTGCGCAATACTGATTGGCAGATCATTTACATTCACAGCATTGCTAATTGTTCTGTTTATTAGAGGTATTGGAAACAGCATGTGGAATGTTTCTGCCTGGACACTTATGTCAAAAATAGGTGAAAAAATAAAACTAGAAGGAGAAATAGTTGGTTCTTATCTATCAATCTCAAAATTTGGAGCACTTATTAGCTACCTTATCAGCGGATTCATAGTTGCAATGTTTGGAATCAGAAATCTATTTGCAGTTGGTGGGAGTGTTCTTGTAATTGGTGCTGCAATCGCATTCTTCTTTCTCAAAGATTAATATGAGGGGGTATTATCATAAGATTTAAAAAGAATCGTTTCAATATTCTTATTTGGTGAGCTAGATGTTATATCTTATAATTGGAATTTTAATAGTAATTATGATTGTAGCAATATTATTTACTATATTAAAAAGTATAATAAAAGCAGTTCTTTTTACATTATTCATAGTTGCAGTTTTAGGAGTAATTTTTGGAGTTTTTGTTATAACTGATGCAAACACATTTAGACAAAAAATGAGTGATAGTCAAAATACTTATCTTTTTATTCATGAAAATGTTGCAATTCAAGGTGTAAAAATAAAAAATCAAGATAATGATAGTATAATAGATCCAATTGGAAGTGAGCAATTAGAGATTATTAATCAAAAACTTAAAGAAAATAATCTAAAAGAAATAAAAGGTAGTGATTATAAAATAATTTTTATTAAGTCAGATAAAAAAAATAATACACAAGAGAATTTTGAAGAAAAAATGGAAGAAACCTTTAGTAATCCTGTAAACCTAATTAAAAACATTAAATCTGGAGAGGTTAAGATTTATCCTGAAAATACAATGTTTAAATTTCTTAAGTATGTTCCTGATCAAATTATTAATTTAGTATCGAGTTTTACTAATAAAAAAGGGTGAAAAAATGTTTTTCAATAAAAAAAATAAAGAAGAGGATGATGAGCTTGGGTTTGATAAAGAAATAGGCGCACCTTTTGACGATAAAAGTTCAGCTGATGATATTTTTAGTGAATCTAATAAAACTCCGGGGCTTGATGATTTCAGCTCAAATGATTACTCAACACAATCAGAATCCTTAAGCAAATTACATAACCAAGGTTATAGCCAACAACCTCAACAAGTTCAAACAACAAATATGGATTCAAAAGAATTTCAAATAATGAATTCAAAACTTGATGCCATCAAATCCGAGATGGATGCACTAATGCAACATGTTCTAAAACTTGAAAGAGAAATTAATTCAAACAAGAAAAAACCTATGTGGTAAAATTAAAAATGCACAGATTTCAACTTAAAGCAGAATACCTATTAAAAAAAGACATAAACGAATTATACATTATGAGCGCAATACGAACTTTTGCAACCTCAATAATTATGATTTTTGTGCCAATATTTCTTCTAAGAAACAACTATTCATTTATTGAAATAGGATTATATGTAGTCTTTTGTTATTTAACATCAATTTTTACTTGTTATCTTGCACTAAAACTTGCATCTAAAAAAGGGGTTAAACATTGTATAATTGTCAGTGTTCCCACGACAATCTTATTCTTCCTTATGTTATACAATATTACATCAATCATGGCATTATTTGGAAATTTCTGGACACTATTATTATTAGGTATTGCACATTCTCTTGCAGGATGTTTTTATTGGATGGGATTTCATCTTGAATTCTCAAAATTTTCTGATGTGAAAAAATCTGCAAAACAAGTTGGAATAACAAATGTTGTATCAACAATTTTCTCAATACTTGGACCATTATTTGGTGCACTAATTATAACAAATTATTCTTTCAATGCACTATTCATAATCGTTATGGTGCTAATGGGAATATCTTTTGTACCCCTACTTTTCAGCAGAGAATATCACGAACCTTTTAGTTTTGATTTTAAAAAAGTTTTATCAAAAAGAAAAGACCATAAAAATTGGCCTTTTATTGCAGAAGGAATAAGAGATATGGCTGCAAGAATTTATTGGCCGGTTCTGTTATATGTTCTTGCAATTAGTCTTAATCAAATAGGAGGTATATATGCAATCTCCAATACAGGACTGGTTCTAGTAACATTATATCTTGGAAAAGTTATTAACAAAAAAAACAAAAAGAAAATTCTAACTATTGGAGCATTCCTGCACTCAACAACCCTTGTTATTAGAACACTATTCAAAACAATTGCAGTTATTGCAATAGTTCAAGGCGCAGGAGGTTTAACCTGGGCAATGGTTCACATACCTTTTAGCTCAACATATTATAATAATTGCAAAAAGAAAGGTATTGGTTATTCAGTTTATTTCCGAGAACTTTATCTTGACATGGGAAGAGTTATAGGATCTCTTATACTAATAATTTTATTATTACTGGTTGAACCAAAACTTGCACTAATAATCACTATAATCATAGGTGCATTTGCAGGATTAGTTATGACAAAGATTAAAGATGAATAAACAATTAAAAATGAAAAAGAAATTTATTCCAAAAAATGTATGGATGCTTTTAATTCCTGCACTTTTCTTTGTATTTGATAGAATCTTCAAAAACATTGCACTAAAAAATATTACTGCAAGCAACTTTCTGTTTGATTTTCACTATGTTGCAAACTCAGGTATTAGTTGGGGTCTATTAAAAGGAAACTCTGCATTGTTATTGTGGATATCTGTAATTATTGTAGGAGTTTTATTATATTTCTATAAAGATTTAGAAAATGCAAAACTCGGAACAAATTTAATTTTAATAGGTGCAATTAGTAATATATTTGATAGAATTCTTTTTGGGCATATTATTGATTACATAGATTTTCGATTTTTCCCAGTGTTCAATATTGCAGATGCTTGCGTAGTTCTAGGTGGAATCTACATTATTCTATGGTTTTTATTTTTTGAGAAAAAAATTAAATAACTTCATCTGAATCTTCTTCATCAGAAACATTATTAGAAGCAGAAACAAGACCTAAAGGCAACTTGATTGTATTATAAAATTCTTCAGGAGTAAAGAAAACACCTGATGGAAAACCTATTTTGCTGGGAATAGGAGTAACAATGGCTGATGCAGTCTCAGGAGAATATGCTTTTCTTACAGAAAGCATTCTATCAATTTCATCATTAGCTAAATATCCAAAATATCCAAAAGTATAACCTTTATCTGTCATATAACACCTCACTAAGGAAGATCGTATTTCTTCATAAAACCAAATCCTGCAGAACCAGAACTAATTTAAGAACAATCTTTAAGTATATCCTTATATATATCAGCAAAAAAATTTTTTGCACCAGCCATATCTACACCCGCAACAGCACCTTTATTTGCAACTTGTTTTATCACAAGAGGAGTTTCTATATTTGTATCATAAGGATTATAGAAAAAATTGTCTAAGTTTAATTTTTTTGCCTCTTTCTCAACAAAATCTTCAAATTCATCAGGTTTCATAAAGGTTAAGAATTCCTATATATTTATATATCTTCTCAAAACCGCATAACATTTATAAATAAAACTGGTTTCCATAGCAATAAGTGATTAACTGAGTCCCATACGGGATTATGGGTTGCTCGGAGGCGAATATAAATGGAATTTAAATTAAATATTGGTTGTCCAAAAACCAAAAAATGTATTAAAAAAGAGTTAAAAGATACTGATTGTAAACCACTTATAGGTAAAAAAATCAATGATGTTCTAAAAGGAGAAGCAATTGACTTTCCTGGTTATGAATTTAAAGTAACAGGTGGTTCTGACTCTTCAGGTTTCCCAATGAGATGGGATGTTGATTCTACACCTAGAAAAAAGATTCTTATTGCATCTGGTGTTGGAATAAAAAAGAAGAAGAGAAAAGGAATCAGACTAAGAAAAACTGTTGCAGGAAACTTTATTCATGAAAAAACTGCACAAATTAATCTGAAAATAATGAAATATGGGCCTCAACCTTTAGAAACCCCTGCTGAAAAGCTCAATAAATCAGATGATTCATTGACCCCACAGGAGCCTAAAGCAGAAGAAGCTCCTAAAAAAGAAGAAAAGAAAAAGGAGAAAAAGGAAGAACCTAAAGTAAAAGAGAAAAAACCTGAAGTTAAAAAAGAAAAACCTAAGGAAGCTCCTAAAAAGGAAAATCCAAAAGCAGAAGATAAAAAAGAAGCTCCTAAAAAGGAAAAACCTAAAGAAGAAAAAAAGGGGGAGACCAAATAAAGTTCAAAGGAGATGTGAGGTATTAGCTACCTTGAATCCAAACAAAGGTGAAATAAAATGGGATATCTAAAATATCTAAAAGCAATCTGGAAAAAACCAGACGCAGAAGCTAAAAAACTAATACAAGAAAGGTTAGTTCAGTATAGAAGAGAACCTGCAACTCTAAGAGTGGCTAAACCAACTAGGATAGATAGAGCAAGAGCTCTTGGTTATAAAGCAAAACAAGGATTTATCATTGTTAGGCAAAGAGTACTTAGAGGCGGACACAGTAGACCTCATGATCAAAGAGGTAGAAGACCTAAACATAATCGAAGAAATCTTGTTCTAAGAAAATCTTATCAACAAATTTGTGAAGAAAGAGCAAATAGGGCATATACTAATTGCGAAGTTTTGAACAGTTACTATCTTACTAAAGATGGACAAAATGTTTGGTATGAAGTTATATTAATTGATAGAACGCATCCACAAATTCTTGCAAATAAACAATTAGCAAATCTTGCAAAAAAGAAAGGAAGAACTTTTAGAGGACTTACAAGTGCAGGTAGAAAAGCTAGAAATCTTGACAATAAAGGTAAAGGAACTGAAAAACTTAGACCTAGCAAGAGAGCTAACTACAGAAGAAAGCACAGAAAAGACGCTCCTAAGTTCAGAAAAAGACATAATAAAAATCAAAAATAGGTTTTTAGTATCTCTCTAAGTGTGCATAATAAAAAAATAAATAACTTTTTTATTCAGCCCTTAAATAATCAATTATTCCTATTGAATTAATTTTTAGGTAATAATTTATATTTTTTGGAAGAAAAACTATTTCTCTATCTCCAACCTTTTTACCTATGATTGCATTAGATATTGCACTTCCTATTCTTACATAAATAACATCTGCAGGTAATTCTACACTATTTTTCTTTAAAAATTCCTCATCCTCATGACCTACTACTGCAAAAGAGACATTTTCATCAAGAGCTGCATCAGTTTTCTTTATGGCTGATACGAGAGTACCATAGCAGACCACATCTGTAGAATCAGGAACCTTCTGGACTTTTGCATTGATTAGTGTTCTTTTTAGTTGTTCATTTGCTTTAGCAGAAATATATATTATTTCTGGTTTCCTTCTTGAGTACATTTTTTTACCTCTTAATATTTTAATTAACTTTGATTTATTAACAAGACTTATTACCCTTTTATAAAGTTTTCTACTATTTACCACTATGAAGTAATATCAAATCAATAACAACAACATTTAAAAACAACCTGAGCCATATTTCATATAAAAGAGGTCGAGATATGGAGAATGTTCTGTTTGATATTGGTATCATAATCATAATCGCTGCAATAGGAGGGTTTATTGCAAATAGAACTAAACAGCCACTTGTTCTTGCATATATTCTTGCAGGAGTTCTTCTTGGACCTTTACTTGGTCTTATTACAGATTTAGATACAATTCATATGTTGTCTGAAATTGGTATTGCATTCTTATTATTTATTGTTGGTCTTGACTTAAACTTAAAAAAATTAAAACATGTTGGGCCAGTTGCAACAATTGGAGCAATAAGTCAAATGGCATTATTTTTTGTGTTGGGTTTTGCAACAGGAAGCTTTTTTGGTTTTGCAACAATGACTTCTATATACATAGGATTAATAATTATGTTCAGTAGTACAATGGTTGTTCTAAAAATGCTCTCTGATAAAAAAGAGCTTGACACATTACATTCAAGAATAGTTATTGGAATATTATTAATGCAAGACATAGTTGCAATAATTGCAATTTCATTGTTAAACCAAACAGGAAAACTTAACCTTGGAAGCTTATTAATTACATTAATAACAGGTGCAGCACTAATCGGACTGGCATATATACTTGCCAGGTTTGTATTTCCAAAAATATTTAAGCTTGCTGCAAGATCACAAGAAGTTTTGTTTATGATAAGTCTTGCAGTGTGTTTTACATTTGCATTTTTATTTCATATTGCAGGATTTTCAATGGCAGTAGGAGCATTTATTGCAGGAGTAACAATTGGTAACTTACCATATAATCATGAAATTTCAGGAAAAGTAAAACCTCTAAGAGATTTTTTTGCAGTTCTATTTTTTACTTCATTAGGATTGGAACTAATATTTAATGGAATAGTAAATATCATCTGGCCAATTGTAGTCTTAGTCTTAATTGTAATAATACTCAAACCAATAATCATAATAATAACTGTATCTATGTTCGGTTACAAAAAAAGAGTTTCATTTCTCTCAGGATTAACACTTGCACAAATTTCTGAATTTGGACTTATCCTCGCTGCGCAGGGATTAATGCTAGGACATATTTCAAGAGAAATTTATACAATTGCTATTGTTGTTGCACTAATCTCAATTACAAGTACATCTTACTTTATCAAATTTGAACAAAAATTATATTATAAAATAGCAAAAAAACTAAGGTTCTTAGATAAAATTGGTAAAAAGTCTCAAGCACTTGAATTATTTAATGATAAATCTAAACACAAAGTTATTCTGTGCGGTTACAACAGAATTGGGTATAGTATTTTCCACAGTCTTCAGAAAATAGGAAAAGATTTTGTTGTTGTGGAATATAATCCAGACATAATTAAATCTCTAATAAACAGAAAAATACCATGCATCTATGGTGATCTAAACGACCCTGAAGTTCTTGATAATATTAATTTCAGTGAAGTTCAATTAGTTATTTCAACAATCCCTGACCTTGCAGCAAATTTAATCATTCTTCATGAAGTTAAAAGAAGAAAGAAAAGAATAAACATAATACTAACAGCATATGGTATAGGTGATGCACTTGAATTATATAAAGCAGGAGCAGATTATGTTATTGTCCCACATCTTCTTGGAGGAGAACATGTTTCATTGATGCTTGAAAATATTGGAGATAATATAGACGAATTAATTAAAACTAAACTTAGACATATCAATGAATTACATCTTAGAAGAAATCTAATGTAGAAAAGTATCAGCACCTTCTAATAAATAAATAAGTTCTATTAAGGTTGCACTCGACCATGATTGGTTTAGACAGCCTTCTCCTGTTCGCATTTTTGCAGAACTAATCTCTGATGAACCACCAATAACCCCACTGAAGAACAAATCTTTAAGTGAGGTATCGAGTATAGACCTTACTTTCACACCAAACTCTTGATTATCAACTGCACACAATTGAGTTGCCGCAATATTATTAATAAAATACCAAGAATCTCCCCTATGGTAACTTTTATTATCTGAACCAGTGTGAGTATCAGTGAAACGATTATCAGTCTTATCTATAGAACTCAAACCACCCCAATTCAACCACAGTAATTTAAGAGAATTTCTGAATGCAATTTTCCATTCTTCATCACTGAATAAATGAGGATAAACATACCTTGCAATAAATATGTTTGGTCTCTGAACAAAATCTACATAATCATCACAAACCCTGTCTGCAATCTTTCCATCTTTGAAGAATTTTTTTCTAACATTCAAAATTAATCTTTTTTCAATATCTAAATCTCTTTTTCGAACTCTCTGATGAGTTAAGATTGAACACAAACGTAGAGTTTTTATCATAGAAAGTGTTAGAGCTTGTATTTCAATACAATAACCTGCACGACCATTATCTTCATAGTTAGTATCCATCCAGGTTTCATTTTTACCAGAATAAATTAATCCTTTTTTCATATTATTTCTGATAAAGTCATCAAAGATTTTTTCTAACTTAAATTTCAATTTTAAGAGAGAATTTTTATTATAAAAATTAAATATCCTGCCTTTTTTTACTAGAAAATATAAAAAATCATAGTATCTTTTGAAAAACCATCCTGTGCTATCAATAGCTTTTAGCTCTGAAAAAGGAATTCTTGAATTTATTAATCCTTTATTATCCTCAAGAGAAAGATATTGGTCAAGTGTTCTCTTTGTAATTTCAAATTTATCTGTCAAAATTAACGCTCCAAGAGAAATTAAAGAATCTCTTGTCCAGAATTGAAAAAACCATGGCCATCCTGCAAATATTTGTTCTACAAAGTGTTTGTCTTTTAACAAAACTCGATGTATATTCATACTTAAAGAGTAAGAGAGTGCAGATAATTCTTCTGCATATTTTGTTTTAATAGAACAATTATATTTATTTGGATTAGTCATTTCTATGCCAATTTTAGTATAATGCTTTAGTTTTTCTATACATTCATGTTCAGTTTTAGCACATGAAAATGTTAATTTTCCATTTCCTGATATAAACTTAAAACTTATTGCATTATTCACATATCTATCTGCAGAATAACCCCTCTTATCATCAATAGTATAATGTTTAGAAATCCAATTGTCTTGCATTTTTAGAGAACTCTTATTAATACCTTCAATCATTATTGCTAGGAAAAACCTATCATTTAGATTACTTAAAGAAGAATCAGAATATTTTAAGTATTCAACAACAATAATATTTTCTTTTAAGCTGAAGTTAAATACTCGCCCAAGTTTAGGAAAACCATAAACATCTCTAAAATCTAAATCTATTGAAATAATGTCTTTATAATTTTCAACATCACATATTAAAACATGCCCAAGATAATATGTTTGTTTTGAATCGATTTTTTTTATAGAAGTTTTTTTAGGAGAATGAGTTATTTTAACATCCTGTCCTGAGAAATTTATTGAATCAATTAGCTTATACATTGAATTATCTCTGAAAACAGTAAATCCTTGGTAACTTGTTTGATCTTCAGATATAGAAAAATAATTTCCAGTATTATTACTTAATAGAACTATGGGGTTATCACACTCTCCAGATATTTCTTTATTATTAAAGATGTGTGTTATTCCAACTATGTTTCTCACCCCTAAAACTAAAAATAATTATAAATTAATATTATTCAAACTCTGATAGTTCCTCTTCAATTCTAAGCAATTGATTGTATTTTGAAGTTCTATCTGATCTACATGGTGCGCCAGCTTTTATCTGACCACAACTAATTCCCACAGCTAAATCTGCAATAAAGCTATCTTCTGATTCACCACTCCTGTGGCTAACCATTATATTCCACCCATAACTCTTAGCAAGAGTTGCAGATTTTAATGCTTCTGTTAAAGTGCCTATCTGATTAATCTTTAATAGTAATGCATTACAAAGCTTTTTTCTATTTGCAATTTTTATCCTCTTAGGATTTGTAACAAGTAAATCATCACCAACAATTTGAATTTTATTTTTTTTACCAAGAGCTTTCATAAACATACTAAATCCTTTGAAATCATCCTCTGCAAAAGGGTCTTCTATTGAAACTATAGGATATTTTTCTATAAGCATCTTATAATAATCAATTAATGCTTTTCTATCAAAACTAAGTCCTTTAGTAAGCTCATATTTTTGTGTTTTTTTATCATAGAATTCTGATGCAGCAACATCAATTGCAAACTTAACTTTACTGCCCAAACCAAGCACTTTTCTTGTTTTCATCAATAAATCCAGAGCATGATGAGCTAATTTAAGATTAGGCGCAAACCCTCCTTCATCTCCAATTCCTGCAGCTTCAGGACCATATTCCTCAATCACTATTTGTTTTAACATATGATAAAACTCAGAAATTATTCTGACCCTCTCATGCAGAGTCTTAGCTTGCGGAACAATCATAAACTCTTGAAGCATAAGTTCATTTGAAGCGTGTTTACCACCATTAATTACATTACTATATGGAACAGGTAACTCAACTTTTTTTGCTTTATTGTCAAATAAATTAGCAATATGAATCCATAAAGGAATTCCCAAGCATTGAGCTGCACACCTTGCACAGGCCATACTAACAGGAAGAATTGCATTGACACCAAGTTTTGATTTATTTCTTGTGCCATCTAATTTTATCATAATTTTATCAATTTTTTTTTGTTCAATAATAGATTTTCCAATAAGAGCGTTTCTTATCTTGGTATTTATGTTCTCTATTGCCTTGTCAACACCTTTTCCAAAATAAGCATCTTTCTTATCTCTAAGTTCAAAAGCTTCATGAATCCCTGTACTTGCACCACTAGGGACTATTGCAGAAGCAGTGTTATTTTCTGTAAATACCTGGGCCTCAACTGTAGGATTACCTCTAGAATCAAGAACCATCCTTGCTTTAACATCAGTTATCTCAAACATAAACACACCTCAAATTAAAATATAGAATAGTGATTTATAAAAGTTATGACTAAACTCTAATTATAAACTGAGCGAAAGTGCATATAAAAGAAATAAAAAATTATTTGTCTACAGAGAAATAGTAGATTGTAGCTACACCAGAATAATTACCATCAGAAAGATTGTGAGTGTTGGTTAACGTAACTCTCACAGTAACATTATCCACATCTGGTTCCATTATAAAATTATTTGGATCTGCAAACACATATTCTTCTATTTCATCACTAAACTTAATATAAACCTGAACCGGTTCTTTCTCAGGATAAAGGTAGAACTTTCTAGTTGCAGAACTTCCACGGTTAACCCTGCCCATTTTTAACATATCTGTATCAGTAACAAGACCCAACTTATCACCTATCATAAAACTAACATTTATTTCTGAAACAGAAATCGGCTTTTCAGATAAGTTTTTATTATAAACAAAAGAACTTATTCCCAATAGAACAATAACAAAAATAAGCACAATTAAAACTATGCTAGTTAGTCCTTTAGTACGGCTGCTTATTTTATTCTTATTATTTTTTCTTATCTTTTGATTTTCCATTATTATGTTCCCTTTTAATATAGAATAGTATGAACAAAACCATAGCAATTAATAATAGTCCAACAATAACAATCAAGATTATCAAAATCATACTAACTGGCTCTTTCTCAACTTCTTCAGGAGGCCTCTCAATTAATTCAAGATTTACTAATCCTGTTTTTTCTTCATCAGAATAAAATAAAGTAACATTTAAATTGTAATTCCCTATAGGATTATTAGAAGTATCAATATAAGTTGTTAAAGTTTTAGTCTCAAAATTTGATAAATCAATCGGACTCGTCTTTGACTCAATACCATTAAAATTCACTACCCCATAAACTCCTTTAATAATATCATTCCAATCACTTCTAACTTTTATATCAAATTGCTGGATAGAATCATTAAACAAAACTTGTGTAGTATTTACAATATCTACATTTAATTTACCAATCTTAAACTCAACTGTTTTTGATACAATCTTATCCAAATAAAAATAATTTAAAGTGGCATTATAATGACCTGGATTAAAAGAGTATGTTAACAAAGGAATAGTAACTTTCTGTTTTTCTTGTGACATAATGTTTATGCCACTTCCAGATTTCTCAAGCAAAATATTATTATCTTTATCTTTTATTGCAAAGTCATAATGCATACTAGTTAAATCATTATTCCCTCTATTCCACGCAGTAAATAATAATTCTGAATTCTCGCCTGAATTAACACTACTAACAGAAAAATCAATTATATCAATGTAAAAACCAGGATAAGGAACAAAAATATTCACTCCTGAACCCCCAGAGGTAGAAAGAACAAACATCCCCCCGTCACCTTGTACATTAGATAAATCATCTCTGGCCTCAACCCAAATTTTGTTGGTTCCTGGAGTAAAATCTTCTGCCTTAGCATTATCAGGGATCTTAACATGCATTATAACTTCTTTGTCAGGATCTTCAAGAGGAATATGGGTTCTTGAGAGAGTTGCATACTCTGCAAATTCACCAGAAATTTTAATTATACTATCTCTTGTAGGGTAAATAGGTGCAAACCTAATACTAAATTCTAAGCCTGGTTCAAATTCAAATGAACGATCATGTTGAATACTAATACCCACAGCATTCACCAAAGAAGAATTAACTAGAATTAAGAAAATAAATAAAAAAAATACAAGAAACAAATACTTCCCCCTCTTGAAATTAACAAAATTATTCATTTTCATATATAGATATTATAATTAGAAATAAAAAAAAAAATTTTAATAAACTACTATATTGCGTCGTTAGCTTCAATATTTATAGTTAATCCACCTGCAGTTCCGCTAGTTCCATCTGCTTCACTAATTGACAATTGGAAATCAAGAGTCATAGAATTACCACCAGTAATAGCCAAACTACTACAAATAGTGTTGTCAACATCTGTGTCATTAACTGCAGTATATGCTGTAGGAGTCTCACCAGTACAGTAAGCACCACCATCAGTTACTTTAACCTTAACATCTGAAGTACTTCCAATAAAATTAGTATCAGTGTCATTTACACTCATATTGACTGAGCATGCAGTATTACCTATATTTTCAAAAACTAATCCCCCAGGAGAACTTTCAAAAGATCCACCACAACCAGCATCTGGAGCAGCATCACTAGCAATAATACAAGGACCTGCGCTTTCAACTACGAATCCAGTTCCAAAATCAATATTTGTTGTTGTAAAATTAACAACTAAGTTATCAGAAACACTATAATTTACAGTTCCTGCGGTTGTTGCATAACCAGTTTTTTGGCCACCACTTAACAATGTTCCTCCCAGAGAAACTACAATTGCTGCGATTAAAAGAACCGCTAATGTTTTATTTGATACATTCATTTTTTTTACCACCTTATTTTATTTTATTATTTATTATTAAATTAATTATTACTCTATTGCAAAACTAATCCTACCTGTTGCTACAGCATTACTAGGTTCACTTATATGATAGCTTATCTTACCAGAATTAGCTGGAGCAGAAACCTTACTCTTTGTTACATCACTATCTGCTGACAGCATTAAAACTGTGCTAAATATAGAAATAACAACAGTTAAAATGACTAAAATAAAAATCACTTTATTTGATACATCTTCCATTTTATCACACACCATTCATTTACTATGCCAAATTTATTGACACATGGAATTATATAATTTCCTTTATATAATGATAATACTAATATACTAAAATAGCTACTATATAAATATTTCGTTTTTTTTAGTCATTATCAAGAGAAAATAAAAGGTTATCTTGCTTAGAAATACATATAATAAAAATATTATAAACTATTATTTAAAAATTTCTTAGAAAAGATTATTTAAAAAAAAAAAGAAAAAAAGAAAAAAGGCTTAACACCTTATGTATTGTTTCCTGCTGGAGGAACAATTGGCTCAACTAGAGTTACTGTTTGTGTAGCTGTTGCAATTTCAACTTCGTCAGTTCCTGCAAATACTGCTGCATTAGCTTCGTAGTTAATTAATTGAGTAACAGCTTCACTAGTGTCTGCTGCATCATAACCTGCAACTAGAACAGCCATGTATTCTCCAGTTTCCCACATTTTAATTAAACCTTTTCCTTGTGAGAATCCGTCAGTACAAGCTGCTGGACTACCCATTAACTCAAATGCAATACTGTTTGCACATGGTCCACCAATAACAATTAAGTTATTAGCTCCAACTTCGATATCAGTGTCTAAAACAGATGAAGGTACAATAGGTACCATTGTCTTAACTGTACTTACACTTCCACCAACAGTTGTCTCAGGTCCTTCAATAACAACAGTTGCTTGAACTAGTTCTTCAGGTACAGTAAAGATAATTTCATCGTCATCTAAATCACTTTCCACACCATTATCTGAACCAAAGATAATACCACTTTCAGTTACATATTGGTAATCATATGCACCAAAAGCTACAGTACCACTTACATCAGTAGTTTCTGCATCTTCGATAGTTCCAATTGCACCAGTATCTAAGTCAAAAGCAGCAAAAGTGATATCTTCATCTGCATCTAATAAATCATCCATTGTAATAACAACATCTTCATCAGTACCTGTAACATTTAATGTTAATGTGTATATTTCATCATCATTAACAATTTTTAATACAGTAGCAAATTCTGTGCTTCCATTAGAAACTTCTTCTTCAACACCAATTACGTCTCCGTCCTCATCAACATATGTAAGAAGCATTCCATCAGTTCCATCATACAAAATGTAGACTGTATCAGATTCAGCTGTTCCAACTAAGAAACCATCATCATCTCCACCATCAGTAACAGATAACATCAATGCTTTTGCATCATTATAGTCAGTAGTGTTTCCTGCAGTATCAGCATCATCTAAGTCAATACTATCTTTAAATTCAATAGTATATTCTCTATTAGCTTCTGCAGTTAATTCAGCTATATATACAGCACCATAGTTATTTGGAAGAATAAATTTTTCTCCAATTGCTTTTGGTGGGAAGTCTTCATCTAAATCATCTGATTCCTGATTATACTTTGCACCAATTGCAACAGTATCATCATCAGTAGCAACTATAGACCAAACCCATTCAGCATCACCATTGTCATCTCCATATCCAAAGAATTCCATAGCATCTCCATCCTCAACAGCTTTTGTTATGTCTGAACCAACAGATATCTTAACAATACTATCAGCTGGACTATCTCCTAGGTATAGGATAGAATCAACTTCAACAGTTAAGTCTCCAAAGTCATAGTCTGTAGTAATGATTTCAGTTTCTCCGTCAACAGTAATTGCAACACTTGTTTCACCAATAGTGTTTACTTTAATTACACTTCCATCAACAGTTACTTCTTCACCAGTACTTAGAGTAAAGTCTTCAGCAAATTTAAATGTCACTTGAGCACCTGCTACATCAATGTCAGTTATTTTAAGACTCTTACCTAACAAATCAACATCTAATCTTAGACTTGATGTATCATCTACAGCACTTGCATTAAAATCTGTGTCATCAATTGTCAATAGATATGTAAAATCTTCTGGTGTTACATCAGTTCCTAAATAAACATCTGCTCCAAATTCTTCATCATCTGAAGTAACTAAAACTGCTAAACCATTAACATTAATAGATTCATCAAAATCTAAGTCTTCACTATTCCATCGAATTTTGTCGTCTAATAATCCGCTAATTTTTGAGTCAGTTAATGCTGTTCCCCATTGAGCACTTAAGTCAGTACCAAGGTTTATATCCTCACTTTCTCCACCACTAACAATAATTGTTCCAGTTCCTGCAATCTCTTCTTCAACATAAGATAAAGTTTGAAGGTTTGATGCTAAGTCAGCTGCTCCTAGAACATCCATAGTTGCTGCACTTGCACCAACAACAATTTTCGCATTATAGACACTTGCAAGATCCTCTTGTGCTATAAATGGTGCTGGATAAGTTCCTAAATCAGCTGCCGCCACTGCTCCTAAAATTGTTGCACCAACCAGAACAGCACCTGCTCCTAATGCAGCAATTCTTTTAATTGCTTTTTTTACATTCATTTCTATTACACCTCCAACGGTAATACTATCCGTTGTTGTTTGAGTATAAAGATTTACTTTATACAATCTAAAGTTTAAACTTTATTTTTCAAATGCGAATAGAGTTTGCGCAATGTAACTATCAAAGATAATCACATTTTAAGCCTCTACGCACACCAATTATAAAGTTTAGAGTCAAAGTAACAAATTTTATTTATAAACTTTTCTTAATAGAATAGTGTCTGAAACTATCAGCACCCGCTTAAATGCCTCTAAAGGTCAAATTTAACTGATTTAGCCAATCATCACTATCCAGTAAATATTACTAAAAAGACTATTTATAGGTCAAAAAAACCAACTTATTTATAAACAAGATTAGTTCCTTTATAAATAAAAGACTTTTCTTAAGAGCCACTCAAAAAAATAATATACAAAAAAGTATACTGGGAGGGTAATATACCTTTTAGTATACTAATAGCCTATTGTAATAGTTCGGTTAATATTAAACAAATCTTATTTATAAACAAAAATGCAAATATTTAAGAGAAACTTAGAGAGAATTTATTAAAAAGTCAAATTCAATTTTCCTTGTCAATAAACACCCAAAAAATTTGATTTTTTTCAAAAAGTTATCGACGAGCTAACAAAAAAGTGATTTCTTAGACGAGGAAAAAAAGCCAAAAAAATTCTTTCTCGTGCATAAAAAAATATTAAACAATAGTAAAAACTAACATAAATAAAAAATCATAAATTTTTTTAGACGAGAAATTTTAAATCTAAACAAAATTTATGAAAATAACTACATATTTATTCTAAAAGCCACTTCCAAACAGGAATAAATTGTATTTCTTGTTCTTTCTTTTCTAAAGTCTTAGTTAATATAATTAACTTACAAGAGCCAAATTTATTCTTAAATTCCAACAAAGACTTTATTTCTCTTTTATTAATAGAATCTGAATAAGTAACATTTATTGCAATCAAAGTTTGATTGTTATTTTTTATAACAAAATCAACTTCCCCTCTATCAAGCCAATAGTAAACATCTTTTTTTCTTCTTTTTAATTCAATAAAAACAAGATTCTCAACCAATCTACCAAAATCTTCTGAAAACTTAAAAGATACAGAATTTCTTAACCCATTATCAATAACATATATTTTAGAAGGTAATATCTTTTGTTGCTTAAGTGAAAATGAAAATTGATCTAAAGTAAAAAACAAAAAAGCATCTTTAAAGTAAGAAATATAATCTTTTATAGTATCGTAAGAAATTTTAAGACTACCTCTAATACTTCTAAGAGAAAAAGGTTTTGTAAAATTAGTCATTAAAAATAAAGCTAAATCTTTTGCTTTCTGAGTATTAATATCATATCTATCAATTATATCTTTATATAATATATCATCAAAATATTGCTCAAGTATCTTAATCTTAAATTCTTTTATCTTAAAGAAAACTTCAGGAAATCCTCCTAACTTTAAATACTCATCAAAATATTTTAAAATAGCAAGTTTAGTTTTACTAGTTATTAAACTTTTTTTAAGATTTTCCTTATTTATATCTACTTTTTTAAACAACAAATACTCTTTAAAACTCAAAGGAAATACTTCAAACATCAAATTTCTTCCTGTTAAAAGAGTTGAATATTCTTTTCTCAATAAATATGAACAAGAACTTGTTATAATAAATTTGTCATTTGTTTTAAGATCATATTTTTTTCTTATCCAAAAAGCCCAATCCTCTTTTCTATGTATTTCATCAAGAAAAATATATGCTTTTTTATTTAAATTAATATTTTGTCTATAACATGAATAAATGTCTTCCAAAGAATCATCTAATAATTTTTTATCTTCTAAATTTACCAATAATATTTGATTAGGATCCACATTATTTTTTAAAAGATTATGAATCATCTGATAAATAAGAGTGCTTTTACCAGACCTTCTTATTCCAGTAATTATAGTAACCTCTTTAATATTTATTGAGTTTAATAGCACAGAATACTTCTCTCTATTAAAACCTATCAATCTATCAATTGATTGATTGTTTTCCCACCAAGAATTCCACTCTATTAGCTTATTAATTTCCATATGTTACAGTAGAATGTAACAAATACTATATAAATGTTACGGTATAACGTAACAAATATCGATTATTCAAAGTTCTCTATAGAGAATTTTGCAACACTAAAAATTTATTTAAATTTTTGTGTGCTAATAAATCAAAGATTTATTATCAAATCCATTGTTAAGTGAATTTTACAAATGCTAATGCAGTAAAAACGCTTAAGAATGAGGTTTGACAAATGTTATCTTCCGAGAAGGCTTGAAAAACAGAGTTTTTCAAACTTCCCTATAAGAATCTTCAAAAAATAATTACAATTTGTTTATTTTTCTAAACATGTATTTAAGATAATGAACAATTGTTTAAATATATTTAGCTTTTTAGCTTAATTAAAATATTTTGAAACCAAGGTTCCGTAGCAAAGCGAGGCGCCAATAATTTTAAAAAAATTATTGAGCACAAACCTAAACAAAAATTAAGGAACATAAGCAAAGCTTAACTCCTTTAAAGCCTCTGATGGGATTTGTTAACAAAAAATAAATTTTTTGTAACCACAGGAACAAGTTCAAACCTAAACAAAAATTAAGGAACATAAGCAAAGCTTAGTCCCTTTAAAGCCTCTGATGGGATTTGAACCCATGATCTCCTGATTACAAGTCAGGTGCATTAGCCACTATGCTACAGAGGCAATAATAATAGTAAGAGAAAGCGTGCTTTTAAAAACTTATTTTTATTTACCAACACTTTGAAAGATTAATAGATCTTCAGTAGTTAATTTTTCTTTTTTCTTAATTTTTTCTTTGACTTCAGCAGATTTCTCTTTTATGATCTTTTCTTCAGCTTTCTTAGCAATATCTTTCATAACAACATTATTATCATCAAGTGTATCCATTAACTCATCTTTTTTCTTAAGCAATTCTTTTAGACCTTCATTTTTCTCTTTAAATTCTTCCTTAAGCTTGATAAATTTATCATGGTGACCTGATTCTACCTTTTTAAGATCCATTATTTCTTGTGAATTTGAAATAAAATTTTCATTTAAACCATACTTTTGAGTGTTATCTTCTTTTAATTTGTCTAAAGTGCCAAACTTTTTATTCTTTAAAGCAGAAATTTCCTTTTCTCTTTTAGAAATAATTCCCCAAATCTTCCCTACTTCAGACATCTGAGCATAAACTTTTTTCATCTTTTTCAATTCTTTATTAAGTCTTTTTTCTTGTTCAAACCCAATTGCAGAAGTTTCCAAAGCAAATTCAACTTTGTCAATTTTTTTCTTCATAAAACCAGGACTATCAGTTATACCATGTTTGTTACATTCATCTTGATATTTTTGTTTAAGTTCTTTAACTTCAGAAATTAATTTTCCAATTTGACCTGAAAAAGTATTTTTTTCATCTTTAAGTACTTTAACTTCTTTATCAATATTAGCAACCTTAGATTTAGAGCTACGTAATTCATTTATCCTAGAAAATATTTGAGAAGAAACTTCTTTCTTTCTCTTGAACCAAAATTCTTTTTGAGAATTAAGTCTGTTTAATTCTTGTTTCCTGTTTTTAATCTCCTTCTTAAGATTATCAAATTCACTAAGTATTTTATTGATATCTTCCTGTTTTAACATGTGTTCTCACTTACCTGATTGTTATTAAATTAAAAAATTAAAATAATGCTCAATAAACACAATAATCAAGATTATTGGTCATTAACACAATAGTCAAAAACTATTGGTTGTTTAGCAAAACTAAACACAACACAGTTGAATAACTAAGTTATTGGCACTAAAAAACGAAGCAAAAGAATTATCCGAATAAAGCGCCTAGACCTGCTGCTGCATTAGACTCTTCCTTTTTCTCCTCTTTCTTTTCTTCTTTTTTAGGAGCGTCTGCTGCTGGTGCACCTGCTGAAGCTACTGGGGCTGCTACCACTGGAGCTACTGCTACAGTTTTAATTGCTTCTTCAATATTAACACCTTCTAATGCTGCAATTAAAGCTTTAACTTTAGCGTCATCAACTTTTATACCGACTGCTTCAAGTACTTTTTTTATTGAAGCTTCATTAATTTCTTTTTCTGCTTTATGCAAGAGCACTGCTGCATATACATATTCCATTTTATTATCCTCCGATAAATATTATTTTATTTTTGTCATTACTTTGCTTCGTTTGGAAGCTTAGCGTGAACATTATTGACACCTGCATGCGCTTCAGCCAATATTTCTTTTACAGTATCTTTATTGACTATTTTTGCATGCTTTGCTAATCCTCTTGTTTCAGTTGCTGTTTTTGCAATCAAATGATGGATTGTATCCCTAGTTGGATGAGCAATAAAAATTGCAAGATTGTGACATTCTGATGCAAACTGTTTCATGCTTGCAACATATTTTTCTTCATCAATATCAAGAACTGATTTATCAAGTATTTCACCATTTTCATATGCTGCAACAAGATCTAAACCGATTTCCATTGGTTCAATCCCTAGTCTTGTTAATACTGCAGCAAGATTTGGTTTGATAACTTCACCTTCTTTTGCAACAAGACTATCTTCTTTTACAACAACTTTTCCTGCATCAATTCCTGCTTTGATCTTACACATACCTAACTCTCCAATAATTGGTCCAGGCGCAAAACCAGTTGGTCCTGCAGGAACAATTATGTCTGCAGGAGCAATTTGACCTGCTTTAATTGGTGCAGATGATTTATTCTTCTTCAGAATTTTAAATAATTTGAATGGGTTATCATTAGAACATAGAAGTGCAGGCATTCCCTTCATTCTATCAGCAAGTTGAATTAAACCTTTTTTCTTAGAGTCTTCTTCAGTAAGAGCAATTCTAATAATTCTTTTTTTTGTCATAAAAATTTCAACAGTATCTTTAAGTTGAGCCCTCATAATTTGAAGTTGTCTTGCAGTAAGATTTTCCATGTTTACAACTGCAATAACATTATATTTCTCAATAAGCTTTTTGACCTTAACAACTGCTTCTTTCTTTGCTGGTGCAATTTTTGATTTATATTTATCTGCCATCTTTGGTCACCTATATTTTCTCAATTTTAATAGGTTTGCTCATTGTAAACTTGATGAAAACTCCTTTTATGTTGGATGTTTCTTTAGGAAGATGATGAATAACTTGATCAACCACAGAAAGAATGTTTTTAGCAAGATCTTCATCACTTGCAGCCTCTGTTCCAATTGTTGAATGAACAACAGGAGATTTTTTCGCCTTAAGTGAAATAAGTGTTTGCAATCTCTCAACTACTGATTGAACATTACCCTTTGGTGGAACAACACATCCTGCTTTAGGATTAGGCATTTTACCTCTAATTCCAAGTATTCTACCAAATTTAGCTGCAACTTTAACCATAATATTAGCTTGAGCTATAAAATAATCATACTCAGTTGCTAATTTTTTCATTGCTTTCTTATCATATTTTCCAAATTCAGGCTCGGGAATTACTTTATCACAGTGTTTATTAGCTTGATCTGCTAGTTCTGCACCAACAAAAGCACAAATCTTTTTCTTTTTAGTGATATTTGCTGGTAAAGACATATAGAAATCAACAGTATCAGTTGGTTTTTTTAAATCAAGATCTTTAAGAGTAATTACAAGGTCTACACTTTGGGAGAATTTTCTTTTTGGAAGCTTTCTTAGTTCTTCTAAAGCTTTGATTATAGATTGTTTGTTCATTTTTCTCCTCCTACCGAAGTAGTATATACGGATTAATCATTATATTTAATTTAACATAAGAATAAACCAATTGTTTATAAATTTTTTGGGCGCATAAAGCAAAAGATAAAAATAACCAAACCAGTTGCTAATATACTAAATCTATATATACTTTTACTAAACCAGTATACAAAATAGTAACATTTATATATAAGTTGTACTATTATATATTAAAAAGAGAACTTTAAACTAAAAATGGTAATATTATTTGACCAATTCAACTTACCTGATGATATCTATGAAATAGTGTTTGCTACATCACAACAAGTAGAAGTAGCAAAATTATTAGTTATAGAAATGAAGGTACACGAAGGAGAAATCGGAAAGACTCAAATGTCAATGTTTGCAACTTCCCTGCATGAAGGGATTACAATAAAGGCTGAAAAACACGGCCTAAAAGGCATATCAAAGCCAAAAAAAATATCATACAATAAAAGACAATTTTATGATCGAATACTGACACCAATGAAAACAATGGGTCTTATCAACTATGACAATTTCAAGAAAACTTACAAACTCTCTGAAAAATTTAACAAAAATATGATGAGAGTGGGATTAATGTGGCTACAAGAACTCAGAAGAAGTCCACTCGGGATTAAGAGGTAACAACACAAAAGTGTTAGTATTCGATATATTAAATCCACACACAATCACCCCCCCATTCACGTTAGAAAAGGCTCTTCAGCTAAATTCTTAACACCCCTAACCCCAAGAAATGAAGAGCCTATTCTTTTTATTCTATAAAAAGGACCAAAAATCTTTATTGATTTTTGTTTTCTTTTTTCTTATTTTTATTAAACAAAGATTTTCCTAATAAACTACATTCTATTCCAAAACAACTCACCCTAACATCTCTACTCTTATATTTTCCTGCAAGAACAGAAAAACCAAGAACACTGTTAGGTGCTTTCTCTTGCATCTCCTTAAATAAAGCATAAACTTGTTTTGGAACTATATGAATAAAATAACTATTCATTCTATTTTTTTCAATAACAATATGACATCCTCCTCAACCTAAAGGTTGAGGTATCCAACTAAAAGGATGTCGTCCAAAAAAGCTTTATCTTCAATCTTAAGATTGAAGTATTAGCTTTTTTGAGAATAATATTTTTCTTTATCAATTAAGTCTGCATCAAAAGAAAATTTATTATCCTTAACTAAATTGACAACATTAGAAAAAACCTTTTGATAAAAACTTTTATTACTTATATTAACAGCTAAAAGCTTATCCCAGATAGTCATATAATTCCTCTAATCATTTTATTCTAATTTTTCAACAAAGAAATAATTACCAATATGTTCTTTACCGACAGTCATTTTAATTAATTTAGATTCAATTATATGAAAATTTTGTTCAAATAATTGTTTCATTTTCTCAAAAGAAGAATAATATAGTTTTGTTCCGGCGGGCATTTTTGCACCTTCAGGAATTATCCTCACTTCTTTATTCTTAGCTCCAAAATCAGAATTTTGAATATTAAAACAAACAGATAAATATTTTCCCCCATTATTTAAAAGCACCTTAATATTTTCTACATACTTTTGTCTTTTTTCAGGCAATATGTGATGTAGAATAGCCCATTCAAATATAAAATCAAATTTATCATTTATTTTTTCTAAATCTATAACATCTAAAGCAAAAAAATTAATTTTTACATTTTGTTTTATTGCATTTTCTTTTGCCATTCTAATAGCGGTTTCTGAAATATCAATTCCTGTTACATCAAAACCCTTTGAAGCCAGATAGACAGAATAAAAACCTTCACCACAACCAATATCCAGAACTTTACAAGGTTTAACTTTTCCAGATTCAACTAAATTTACCAATTCCCTAGGCGGAATAGATTCAGTCCAAACTGCTCCTTCAGAATATATTTTATCAAACAGTGCTTTATCATTAACCATTTTTAATTAATTTTTTTATAACTCAATCATCAATTGTAAAAAGTCTAGAATCCTTAACCTTAAACAAACCAATTCTTGCACCTGCATCCAGCCATGCGTGAGCATAATTGAGTGCAGCAAAAGCCAGAACAAAATTCTTTTTCTCAAATGCAAAGTGTTTTGCATCATTGTAATAAGAAACAGCCATAAGAAGAAAATCATCAACTTGATTTTTACGAGTTTCATCAGTTTCAGAATTATTAATCTTTTCCAATGCTTCAGCAGTAATCTTAAAATAAGATTCAAGTTTTTCCTTTGTTATCAAATTTACTTCATACTTTAAAGACTTCAACTTCTCAGCGTCTTCATATGAATAATGATTTTCCATTTTAATTAAATAGTTGCACTATTTCTTACGCTTCCGTTTTTTGGCACCAATAACCACGATAAAAATCAAAGATTTTTAGTGTGCCAAAAAATCAATTTTTTGAGCATTTTGTTATTGAGTGTTTTCTAGGTTTTTTTTTCTTAGCAGGTTTTAACCACTTCTTTTTGTAATGCATAGGATCGTGGATATTTAGCTCTTCAAGTAAATCCTTATACTCAAAAGGAACATTACTCATGCTTACAACAGAAGAAATAAACATAACTACAAACACAATCATAAATGCAAATGCCCAAGATGGCAAAACATCAATCATTATAGCACTAATAATAAAACCCATAAGACTTATGAGCATGTATGTGCTACTAAGCGGTTCTTGTTTAAACATAATTAATCACCTTACATATTATAATATTAATTCCAATAAAATATACTTAACTTTGCTTGTTCACCATTAGTTGTTTTAACTGGTTTCTGAATAGAAACAAGATTATCTCCTGTCGTCAATCTTATATCATATGTTGGCCGAGGAATAGTTCTTGGCACGCCTTCACAACATTCAACAACAGTATATTGGTGGGGCTCAACTTGCAAAACAACATCTGTTCCTATGGGCTTATAGGCACACATATTTGTAATATTTTTACCATTAATACTTGTCTGATTATAGGAACAAATACCCCCTTGATCATTTGTAAATCCTTCACAATTAGGGTTACATCTATTATATGAATCAGTACAATCAACATGACATGTTCCAACTGCAAGAGTAAAATTTCTACCAATAGGAGGGGGAATTCTATCATTGGTGATGTTAAATGATTGAACATCTGCATCATAACCAACCTTTGTTGCAATCACAGTAACCTCTTCAATACCAGAACAACGGGGAACTTCAAAACTACCTGTTGCCGCTCTGCCTCTATTTTCATATTCAAAAACAAGAGAATAATCTATTTCATCAATTTCAGACCCTAAAAGTAAATCTATATTAATAACTGAATAACCAAGCAAATCTTTTGCTTCATAATCAACAGTTTGTCTGCAAAGTTCGTGATCCATAAGATAATCATAATAATCACCACAAACTGGATCAGTTAGCATTAAATCATCGTCTTTAAAAATATTAGTACCAGGAAATAAACAATCTTCCCAAATACTACACGCCGGACATGCAGGACAAGGTTCTGCAGGAACTTCTACACCATTAAAAGAATTTGTACAGCTAAGATTCAATAGTTCAGTATCATTACAATTTCCAAAATAACACTTAAAATCTTGTTCACAAAATTCTTTACACCTACAATTTTCCCCAGGAAACCCATCAGGAGGAAAATCTGCAAAAACAGAATAAGATAAAATAATAATCATAAGAACTCCAAATAATACTAAATATTTATTTTTCTTCATTTTAACACCTATTTTGGTAACAAACCAACTTGTCTTAACATATATTGAAATAATGAATCTTTTTCTTTTTTTAATTTTACTGAATAACTTTGTCCTAAAAATCTCCCCGCAATCTCATAAAATCTATCAATATTACTAGTCCTATAAGTTTCTAAATATATTTTTCCTTCTTCTGTAGATTTAGGAAACTTTTCGTCATGTTTAATAATGCCAATTATTGGAACACCAAGAAAATCTTCTATACGAGAATAATTTAATTTTTTCTTGACTTTATTTATTATTATTCCTATTACAGGAGTTCCTATTCTTTTAGCAGTACCAATAGTTTTAAGTGCATCAGCTAAAGCACCTTTATCTTGATTTGTAACAATAATTATTTCATCAACAGCCTCTAAAATTCTTTGTGTTTCACTACCAAGAGTTGCAGCAGTATCAACTAATAATAAATCCGCATAATCACCAAGATCTGGAAGAACATTTTTTATCTTTCTGAAATCAATATCATTCATTGCATCAACAGCAAGATCACTTGAAACAATATCAAGTCCAGAGTTATGTGCAAAAATAGTTTCAGATATATGCGCCTTATCAGATAAAACATCATTCAATGAAACAGGAGTTTTTAATATTCCCATGTATAATCCTAAGTTAGGAGTTGTAATGTTTCCATCGAGAAGTATTACATTTGCACCAAGATTAAATAAAGCAAGACCTAGATTAACAGTGATGGTTGTTTTACCAACACCTCCTTTACCAGAAACTATTGCAATTTTGTGAAGCTTTTTCATTCTCACCTAAAAATATTAATTACTTAGCACCAAGCTCTTCATTTTGATATAAAAGTTCAACATATTTGTAAAAACTCATGATTACAGCATAATAATGGGTTACAATATCAATATCAATAACCACTTCATTACCATCAATAACTGTTGATAGATTTACCGGCCTTCTATACTCACTTGCCTTAGTTATGTTTTTTGCCTTAACAATTTTTCTTAATAATAAATAAATATCAAGGTTCTCTCCAACTTGAGAATCTTCATATAAATTCTTAACCTCATTAACTTTTTCTAAGACAGAGAGATTCTTAAATAATTCTTCATCACCAGATTTAAGATCTAATAATGCATTAATTAGCGCATCATAGGCACCAATCATTCTTTCTAAAAGATTAAGTAAAACATCTACAGTTCTAGTATACTTCAAAGTAACATAAACCTGATGTTCAACTCTTTTTAATTCTTCCTGAGCAGATTTAATGTAATCTTCATCTTCAGCCAGGTCTTCTTCATCATAATCTCTAACCATTTATATTCACAACATAACTTGGATTGAGGATTTAAAAAGGTATTGCTTATATTTAAGAAACATTTAATAATAGAAATTAGAATTAACTGGTAATAATAGAATGCAAAAAAGAGTTAAATAAAGAAAATTGTAACTGTACATAATAAAAATCGAGTAAAATATCTTGGCTTTCTAAAAAGCTCGATTTTTAATATGCCAAAAAAGAAACTTTTTTGGGCATATCCCTGTGAGAAGAAAGGAGTTTGCTGTGACTGTATAGAGTATCATAAATCTTGGAATGAACTACCAGCATGCTTTTTCCCAAAAGATGCAGAAGCAACATATGACAGAAGCATAAAGAAGTTTATTGAAATTTGGAAAAACAGGATTTAATTATCCAACAAACCCATCCAACCCTTTATCAACAATCAGAAACTCTACATCAGTCTTAAGTTTCTTATCTTTATGCAAAACTGCATTTTCTTTTGCAAGCAATTTTACTGAAAAAAATTGATTAATATCAATTTGTTTTCTAGGCTTTGGTTCTTGGCCTTCAAGATAAACCCTATCTCCAGGTTTTGAATTAGGTGCAAGAATTAATCCAACTTGTTTATCATTACTCTGAGCTGCAAGAAGCATTCCTTTACTTTCAACACCACGAAGTTTTGCAGGTTTCAAATTTGCAACAACAACAATATTTTTTCCAACTAGTTCTTCTGCAGAATAGTGATCAACAAGACCAGAAACAATTGTTCTTTTCTCATAACCAAAATCTATTTCTTCAATATAAAGTTTGTCAGCTTTAGGATGTTTTTCAACATTAGTTATTTTTGCAACTCTCAAATCAATATCCTTAGCAGTTATTTCCTTACTTTGTTGTCCAGAAAATTTATCATGTAAATCATTAATTTGTTTATCTTCAAGTTTTTGGAATAAAACTTTTGGTTGATTTATTTTATGCCCTGAATTAATACTTTTATCTAAATCGTTGAATCCTTGAGGTTCTAAATTTAACTGAGAAAATATTTCTTTACTTGTATTTGGAAGATAAGGTTCGATTAGAATTGCGAGTTTTCTAACTAATTCTACACAAGCATACAATGTATTGTTAAGATTCACTTTGTCTTCTTTGTGTTTCCATGGCTCTCTAGATTGGAAAAAAATATTTCCTAACTTTGATAGTGCAAAAATCTCATTAATTGCCTTTCTTAGTTCAACTTTTTCTAAAGATTCAATAACAATTTTTTGTTTTTCATTAATATTATTAGTTAAGTTATTTGATTCTTTATCTTCAGTTTTTTCAGGAACAACACCATCAAAATTTCTAAATAAGAATGTTAAAGTTCTATTAACAAAATTTCCAAGATTAGCAAGTAGTTCATTATTAGTTTTTTCCTGAAAACCTTTCCATGTAAAAATTGTATCAGAAGTTTCAGGCCTGTTGCTTAGTAAATAATATCTCCATACATCTGC
>Ga0208904_1000215_pt1 | contig 50362 bp, 43 predicted proteins | sample AntAceMetag02UKB_FD_184774 | JGI IMG/M metagenome (GOLD analysis project Ga0208904, IMG submission 184774) | Saline lake microbial communities from Ace Lake, Antarctica - Antarctic Ace Lake Metagenome 02UKB (SPAdes) (version 2) | ecosystem: Environmental > Aquatic > Non-marine Saline and...
GAATATAAAAACGACCAGGAACACTTAACTCATGAGAAATCTCACAGCTTGTTCTATCTGGAATTAAATTCGAAGATATTTTATTAACCAGAAAAAGTAGCACAAACCACGCAGCCAATATTATAAGGATTTTTTTCACTATTTTTGTTTTAGAATATAATATTTTCCTATACTTTCACTAATTTTATAATTGTTTCTAATAAATTCATCTATGAGGTCTGGTTTATATGCACCTAGCCCTGTTTCTCCATATTTCCCCTGCACTATTAGTTTGGGTCGCACAATGTCTATGTCCGAGACAATATCTTCCTGAATGCCTAGAAGCTTCATGTACCAAGATAGGTGTGGAATCCATGGTCTACTAGCAGGTAGTGTGTTCGATAAAGCGTAAATGCTATCCCAGGCGTTTAGAACATATATTTTGTCATTTTGTTCAGTGTTTGCCTCAATATATGAAACTATTTGCTTAATTTCTGGCTCATAAAAACGTTCTTCTCTCCCCCACTCTCTCGCATAAAATTTTGAGAAAAGAATGGCAACCAAAACAACATAACCAATCAATAATGCTTTAAAAAATGGCTTTAATTGCTTAGTTTGCGCTACTACTAGTCCCCCAGCGATAGCTAAAAAAGGCAAGGCTGGCTGAAAATGAAATAGTTCCCACCGAGGGAAAGCACCCAATATTCCCGCTAAAATCCATACCGATAATAAAAAGGGCTCTTTTGTCTTTTTAATAAAGAAAATAAGGGGAACAATAGAGAAGGGCAAAAAAGAAACAGCAAGCTGCCTCAATGAAGGAAAGTTGATCTGTCCTTGAGCGGCAGGTAGTACTCCAACTCCGAATTTAAACGCCCAATAATAAAATTCTTTCAAGAATCCCAAAGCCCAAATAATAACAATGCTTATCACAAAAGCGCTAATTGCGCCTAATATAAACTTTTTTGATGTTTTAAATAATTTCCCAATCTTTTGTATTGTCAGCCCTTTGATAAAGACAATGCTGATTGGAATCAAGAAATAAATAGCTGTTTGTTTGGTTAAGAAAGCCAATGCCCAAAATATACCTGCCCACACATAGTCTTTTTTCTTAATTAAGTAATAAATAATAAGAGCAATCGGAGCTAAAGCTAGATCAAACCATAACCCATTACCTTCGTAAAAAAGCTGTAGAGGAATATAAAAAAGAAGAGAGCACAGAGCTATTTTTTTGTTCCAAATTTCTTTGACCACCCAATAAAGCAGAGAATCTGTCAAAAGAATAAGTAGCCATGTATATATCTTTAACTGCGACAGTCCTACTCCAAAGATCTTATATAGAATTGTTAGATCCACTAATAGTAGTGGTGTGTGAGCAATGGCTATATCTTTGTATGGCAACCATCCTTTTGTAATTAGATATGGCCAAAGAGTCATTTCTGGCCAGGCTGTGAATTTCAAACTAATAAGAAGAAATATATGAAACATTAAAAAAACAATCAGGAGCCCCTTTTTTGTTATCTTGTCTTTTTTAGTAGCCAGTTTTGCCATGGATGATTCTTCTTTTTATTTTTCTCAAAGGCGTATAAACAATGGCCTTTAAGAAATAGCTTCTATTCATTTTACTCCATGGTGAAGGAATAATTCTTGGCCTAGGTTTAAAAAAGGCTTCTGGGTAGTGAAAATCTAGCGGAAATTTATTTCCTATTTCTATTTTTCGTTTAATTTTCCTTTTTGGCACATTCAAGTCGTTTTCCAGATTCGAAGACCTAATCATGTGAGTAAAATGCATAAACGGTGCATCTATGTGCTTTCTTTTGTCTTGACTTCTCTCTTGTATCAGTTTTTCTTTGTCGTCGAAAAAGCCTTGTGTCCCATGGGGGTTTTCTAAATGTAGTCCTGGAATTTTTCTGTTCATGACCCGTATAGTCAAGTGCCCCGTTTTTCCATCAATTTTATATTTACCTGCCTTCTTTTCTTGATAGTGATAGATATCTCCTACAACATTGTAGTAAGAAGTAACAATCGTCTCTAGATTATCTCCTAACTCTTGGATAGTCTCTGTTACTTCCTTTATTGAGTCATCCCACCACACTTCATCTCCATCAAGAATCAGTACCCAGTCTGCTTTTGTTTCATCGAGCATTTGCTGTCTTACGGAGGTAAACTTATCGATATCAACCTCGCCTATTTCCTTAAACTCAACTTTCTTGGGATATTTCTTTTGAAGTTTCATTATTATCTCAACTGTTTTATCAGTACTGCCCGTATCCCAAATAAGAATCTTGTCTATGTAATCAATAACGCTAGTCACCGCATACCAAAGATATCTTTCTTCGTTTTGCACTAGTGTGTTTGCCCAAATTTTTTTCATTATCTTTTCCTGTAATAATTAATAACAATTACCCAAACGTATATCGCTAATATTGTGTTAACAACCCCAAAGGCAACTGTTGGCGCAAAAGCACCGATTTTGGGAATAAGCAAATAGTTTATCAAGAAAATAGCGGCAATTTGAAAAAAGGAAAAAGCCCCAATATAAACAGGTTTTTTCATGGCATAAATAATTGCTGGAACTGCTGGTGCGGTTAATATAAACGGTATCATTGAGGCGGCCAAAGCCTTAAAAACTGGTACCGCTGGCAAATATTTTTGTCCGAATAAAATAGTGATAAATGGTTCGGCAATAATTATCCAAACAATTATGCCTACAATTATTGGAATTAATACTAGAGAAGCTTTTTTGATATATGTCTTTTCACTTTCTTTGTTACCAAAAGATGCTAGTCGAGGAGCCAAAACAGCCGAAAAACTTGATGTGAGCAACACAATAAACATTGCCAACCTCGAAGAAATGGAATAAAAACCTGTTAACGTAGCCCCAGCCATGGCCGCCATCATTTGAACATCCAATCGCCCAGATACTGACGAAACCACCTTGTTCACTCCTAGCCACCCTGAGAAACGAAGCAATTTGGAATAAATATCTTTCTTGACTTTAACAAACAGAAAGGCTGTTCCCAAAAAAGCAAAACCAGCCAAGACAACAAAGAACATGCTTAACGTAAACGAAACAAATACTTTGGTTAAAGTAAGCCCACCCAAAACAAAAAAGATGAAAACCAATAAAAGCCTACCGCCAGCCAAAGACAAATCAACTACCACTGATTGTAAAAAGCGCTTTTGGGCTTGGAGTATAGAGGGAAACAATGCCCAAAAAAGAAACGCAAAGGATAATCCTCCAACCCAATATGCCACGGTTGCGTCCCCGGTTGCTAAGAAATTTGCAGATACATATGGAGCGAAAACAATAGTAATTAGAACCAAAAAAGAAAGAACCACTAGTCTTATAACTAGCGATGCCTTCATATATCTTTGGGCTTTCAAAATATCTCCCTTTCGGGAAGCTTCTGCGATAAAGCTTATTAATCCAGACGAGATCCCAAGATCAGACAAAGAAGCAATAATTGTAACCAAATTTATAGCAGCGGAATATATACCAAAATCTGAAACCGAAAGGCCTCTTGCAAGCAAAAGAGTAAACAAAAAACTAAAAAAGGCCGATGCTAAATTCCCAATGAATAGAACATAGGTATCTCTCGCGGTTGCGGAAGTAGCTAGTGTTTTTACCCTCTCGTAATGTCTTCTCACTATTGAAATTGTAGCCTTAAATCACTACTTACTCAACTACCCTGATTTCGTCAACCTGATAATACCCTGAGGCACACGAACTTACCCACCCCTCATTTTCAATAAACCCGTCTATGTCCCCAACTGGCTTTACATATCCGATAACAACATCTTCTCCTTCTCTTATTTGTTTGCGTATCTCTTTCTCTTGAATGTCCCATTTAAAGGCGTAATCCTCCATGCGATATTTTAAAACACTCCAATGGGAGCAAAAAGAAGAAAATAGTAAAACCATAAAGAATATAAACAAAACAATATTAATATTATTCAGTTGTTTCTGTATTTTTCTCCACATAATATTTATTCCGAATGACACGCAGACTGAAAAAACCACAAAGGCCACAAAAATAAAATAGACCACAATAAACAAAGCTCTTTCTGGCGGCAAATAGGCCATTGCGTAATAACTGATTCCAAAAACTGCCGTTGTAGTTAAAATAGCTGAAAATATTGAAAAAATTGAAATAGTTAATAAGTCTCTTGTTTTTATTCCTATCTTTTTCTTCGTGTTCCTAAAATACTCTGAAACGAGGAAGTAGGTAATGGAAAACAAAACAACAAATGAATAAATTGATGTCTTAATACTTAAAAACCTTTGCAGGTACCACTTTGCCCCTAGAAGGGTTGAGCGAAGTGTAAAAATAACACTACCCCTTTCAGAAAATGTCATTTGCCTCGCACGTATACCTGGAGACAATGACATTGCAACTAAACTCGCAACCGAACCAGCTAGTCCGAAAAACAAGATCTTTCTTATTTTCTCTCTGTTGGGAAATTTTATTATAAAGCTGCAAATAATCATCAAGGCAATTATCACGGATTGAGCGATGGCGAAAGTTTCAACAAAACCACCTCCTATAAAAGTTAACAAGAAAGGCACCAAAACATGACTGTAAGCCATTGTTTTTTTATTGGACTTCTTATATAACAAATACGTTAAGGTTAAAAAGAGGTTAAAAAAAATAAGAGGCATTGAGTAAACCAAAGCTCCAGTTTGCCAATAAAATGACTGAACAATGTTTGGGGCGTTAATAAGGATTATTATAATAAAAAAACTTGCCAACATTACACTTTTTTGTATTTTGTGCCGTTGACGAGTCAAAATATTTATAAAAACTGGAACGATGCTTAAAATTAAAGCTGAATATATCAACAAAGGGAGAATTCTTATGATCCATTCTCCGAAAGCTGTAAACACATGCAGCATGAAGTTATAAGAAAAACGCCCCGACCAAGTCATCCACCAAAACTTCTGAGCACCCCACAAACCGTATTTGTTATGTACGACAGCAGCACAAAAATCATCGGCCCAATAACGAACACTGAAGCTTGTCGCAATAATAAAATACGTAGCTATCGCAATAAAAAGAAGTAAGGGTAAGATAAATATGTAATACCTTTGATTATCAACCATGCGCCACCAATCTTTAAACACTTTTGACTGTTTCATTGTTTATTAATATCCATCAGTTTTTCCTTGTAAGTAGCACCGCTCGAACATTTTGCCTTTCATACACATTCTCGGCATCGATTTCAAACATTTCTTTTAATTCATAGTTTTCTGCAATAAATTCATTCTCTGGATTTTTTGGGTTATAAAAAACCTGCCTCCATTCATCCCCCATATAATAATTCTCATCGTCCATCAAATAGCTCGTTAGATATATTGCATCAAACGGATTTTCTTGTCCTTCGGGTGGAATTAGCTGATTGGGCTCTAAAGGAAACCAAACCGTTTTTCTTTCTCCGTACCAACTTCCCCATGTGTCTAAATTAGTAATTACAATGTCTTCAGAATTAGTATTTTCCTTCAATATCCACGAGAGGCTAACGTAAACAGGAGGTTTTCCTTCATTTGTTCTGTCCGCTTTAAATCTTGAGTCCAATAATATTGTACCGAACATCTGACCAATAACGAATAAGAAAACTAGAAAACTAGAAATTCCAACAATTAGTGGTTCTTTTCTAATTTTCATAACAATGGACCGCGGTTTAATCCTGGCCCATTGTCCATTGATCATTTCGCGAACTATCCAGATAATTGTTGCTGTTGCAAAAAGATAAACAAAAGGAATAACAGGATGAAGATAACGAAAAAAAGGAATGGTTAGTGCTGTAACTAGAAACGTAATAATTACCATAAAAAGTGTAGCCAATTTTAGAGAGTTTTCAATTCTATTCTTCCCCCACCTGAAAAGACCAATAATAAATAATCCCCACATATAGGGTGAGGCAATTTGTGGAAGAAGTTTATAAAAATTATAAAGATTATAAAAAGTTTTTTTGAATACATCAACAATAGTTGTACCAACAACAACCTTCCCTCTTAATTGGCCTGATACTGCTTCGCTCACAGGAACCTGAGAAATAGCATTTGCACCTCTTGTTAATATTGAATATAAGAAAAAATTTCCCGAAAGGGGAGCCAGCACCAAACGATCAATGAAAAAACCAAGAACTAATACCCCGATAAAATAACGTAACGATTTGCTGATCTTGAATCGCAAAAGCAGCCAATATAAGATTCCACCTGCAATATAAATAAAAGCCTGAGGGCGCGTAAAATACATCGTCACCAATATCAAAAATGCAACTACATCGGCCCATTTTTTTCTTAGAGTAAAAAGATAAAAAGCCAAAACAATCTCAAAGGCAAGCAAAACTTCAGAAGCTCCCGAGGTAGCATAATCTAAAAAGGCTGAACTAGACGCAACGGCCATTCCAGAAAGAACACCAACTAACCTTCCGAAAAGCTTTCTCCCTAGCAAAAAGACCGCATAAACCAACAAAACATATAACACTCCAGAAGTAATAATTACCGAAAAGTCAGTTATTCCAAATAGAAGAAAACTGCCAGCAATAAAAAGTGGCATTAACGGAGGAATATAAAAAACATAAGCTGGGAGTTCTTTTATTAAAACATTTGGGGCAAAAAAAATAAAATTTGCTCGATATCCCTCCCCACTCACCAAATTTCTAGCAATATCTGCAAATTTTGCAGCGTCTGAAAACCGCAAATAACCACCGGCTTCCCTCAACCAATATAAGGAAATTATGGTTAAGCTTGCCAAGATAATTAGCACAAAACTTATAACTGTTTTATTTAACTTTTTCATCTTTAATATTCAATAATCTTAAATATAATATTCTGGTTTCTTCTGCCATTTTAAACCATTTGAAATCCTCAGCTCTTTTCGTTCCCTCTGTCACAATTTTGTCCTTTAGTTTTTGATTTTTCAACACGCTCCTCATTGCCTTAGCAAGTTCTGAGATGTCTTTTGTATTAACCAACACACCTCCGTTGCCAACCACCTCAGGAATACAAGAACAATTTGATGCTACTAAAGGAACTTTCGAAGCCATTGCCTCTATGCTTGGAAGGCCAAATCCTTCATAAAGAGATGGGAAAACAAATAAATCAGCACCCTGATAAAAATATGGAACTTTATCGGGATCAACCCAACCAGTAAATATTACTTTTTTTTGTAATCCATGTTCTTTTACGATATCCTCAAGTCTGGATTGATCTTTGCCCGCGAAACCAAGAAGAACTAAATTGTGGCTAATTGCTCCATCGTTTATTAACCTTGAATAGGCGAGAATTAACGAGGGTAAATTTTTGTGAGGGTGGCTAACAGCGTTTGATAATATATACGGTTTTATGGCTCTGTGTTTTGTAATTACATTGTCAATCTCTCTTTTAGTAAATTTCTTCCTAAATATATCCTTTATACCAGGATATACTACAAAAATTTTGCTCCTTTTAGTCTTCAATACGTTAACCATATCGTTCTTTGACTTTTTACTATGTACTATAATTCCATCTGATGTTCTCACTACTAATGGAATTAATATTTTATATATAACTAGTTGAAATCTGTTTATATCTTCAGGGTGAAAATGATAATTTAAATCAAAGACAGTCGTAATTTTGAGACAATGGGTTATAATCGGGGCAATATATCCTGGCGAGTGAAGTAAGTCTATTCTCAAAAAGAGACACTGTATCGGAAGAATCAATTGTTCCCACAGAATCCTTGCTGGTTTATTTGACGCGCTTACTGGGCATAAGATTTTAACAAAGTTTCTCGGCAGTTGATCAAATAAATTGTCGTTTTCTTTATTTGTGAATATATAGTAGCTTTCTCTTGTATCTAGCTTCCCTAATTCCTCGACCAAATTTCTTAAAAATATTTCAGTCCCGCCAACCTTTCCAGGTATTAAAAACAAAGTATTTATACCAATTCTTTTTTCTTGCATTTGCTGCTAAATCGTTTTCGCCCATTCAATTAGGAATTCCACTCCCTTTGACTTATCAATTTTAGACTTCCAGCCCAACTTCTCCTCCAGCTTTGAATTGTCTGAAATATATATCTTCTGGTCACCCTCTCTCCAGTCAGAAAAACTATGTTTAATGTCTTTTCCCAGTAATTTCCCCAAAACCTCAATCAATTCTATCAAAGAGAACGCATTCTCAATCCCTCCTCCAATATTAAATACTTCCCCTTGAGATTTTCTAATTTTTTTAATTGCCAACTGATAAGCATTAAGTAAATCTTCTATGTACAACAAATCTCTTACTTGTTTTCCATCTCCATAAATAGTAATAGGTTTACCTTCTAAGGCATGCCTTACGAAGTGAATAACCCATCCTTGATCTTCGCTCCCAAATTGTCTTTGTCCGTAAATGCATGACTGTCTAAATACAATAGTCTTTAATCCATACACTCTCGCATAGTCTCTTACATACTGGTCACCAGCTCCTTTTGAGCATCCATAAGGCGAATGAAAGTCTAAGTTCCTTTCCTCGCTAATGCCCTTATTATACTTTCTGTTATTAAACTTATACCTTGTCTTCAATTCTACACAATCAACATCTTCTAGAGATCCATAAACTTTGTTGGTGGAAGCGTAAATAAAAATACTGTTTGGAGAAACTTGCCTAATTGCTTCAAGCATGTATAACGTGCCGGTAGCGTTTATCTCAAAATCTTCTATTGGGGCCTCAAGAGATTTTGTAACTGCAACTTGAGCAGCTTCATGAAAAACTAAGGAGCAATCCTTAATGTACCTCTTTATAGTTCTCAATTCACGGATATCCCCCTTGATAAACTCAAGTTTTCCTTTTTTGCAGGCCCTTAGCCACTGAAGGTTTTTTTCTGAATTCGGCCTTGAAAGATTATCATAAACAACAACATGACTACCCTTTCCTAGATATAACCTAGCCAAATTGCTACCTATAAAACCAGCTCCTCCTGAAATAAATATTTTCTCCATATCTTCTGTCGCTATGTGTATAAATAATTGATGTCGTTAATAAAACTTAAAAACAACATAACCACTAGTACAATATACAACAACTCGATTACTAAAAACAATTTTTTAATTTCTAAACTTCAGATAATAAAATAGGTTAATTCCCAAACTTATATCTTTTTATAAACAACAACGATATCTGGAGATAAAAGACTTGGTAATAAGGATTTGGCAAAGGGCAGTCGCCCCGCACATGACAATCTTTCTCTTACAAACCCTGCGCGCGACATCAACTTGTCCAAACTAGCAATTGTATAAAAGCGAATATGTTCGTCGTAAACTCCGGGTATAACATCAGATGTCGGTGCTGTTTTGGGAAAATGCCCAAAAACCATTCTTAAACGATATGGGAGCCAAGCAATATTTGGCACCTCGATACATATTCTGCCTCCCCTTTTAATTATCGCTGAAACTTTATTAAGAACATCGTGGGGCCAAAAAACATGCTCTAAAATAGCAAGCATATACACATCGCTGAAAGTTATTTTCTTCTTAATCATTTTATTTAAAAATATTTCTATGTCGGAAATATAAAACTTACTATTATCTTTAGCTCTTTGATTAGCTTCTTTTATAAGACTGGGTGAAATATCTATACCTACAAGCTTCCTGTAGCGTTCAGCAAGATACTTATTTATTAACTCTCCATCTCCACAACCTAAATCTAGGCATTTTCCGCCTGATAAAAAAAAATTAGCGGCAACTTCTTCTCTGGAGTAATTTTTCATAAATCCATCAACAAATCTTGACCACCAAGGATGTTTTACCCTCATTGGTGACAAATAATAATTATTTTGTTTATTTTCCCTTGACATTGCGTCCTTTCAAATTGTTGAAGACAACCCCGGCGAATATTGAAATAAGAGGAATAAATAATAGATTGCTTCTTAAAAGAGATCCGCCTATTTTATCCCACCAGTAAAAAGTGACTGAAAAATATAATGTTCCACCCAACATTAATATTGTCATTGTTGTAAATATTATTATCAAAACAATCTCTGTCGGAGATAACCTGCTTTTGGTGTTTAGTCCTCTTCCTATCAAGCTGATTCCCATAAGTGAAATATAAGGAAGAATTGGCGCCAAAGAAGAAAAAACAAAAAATGCTACTACAATAATATTGCCAAGATATATTGATTCTATTAATTTTGAAATAAGAACATAAAAGGAAGGATCTGTGCCTCCCATTGAGCCAGCAAACGTTCTCACATAGTATGTCCAACCAACCCTAGTTAACAGTGAAAAACCTGCATAGATTGCTAAAAGCATTATTTTTCTAAATATAGGTAGTTTTTTGTTGATATAGATTGCATACATGGCCGCCAATATAAAACCGATGAAGATTGGCTCTAGGCTTCTTGTCCAATTCGAAAAGGAAAGAAATATAGCTGAAGTTATTAAAAGTTTACTGTCCCTATTCTCAATGTACTTCATTAAATAATATAAAGATCCAGTTTGGAAGGCTATCATGGGCAAATTTGTATAAGCTATATTTATCTGCCCAACTATAAGTGGATTAAAAGCAACCGCAACAAATAATAAAATCTTTAATAAGCGATTTGTTCTTAATTTCTTTAATATCAAATAAAGATAATAAATAAAGCTCATATAAAAAAGTGCATATACCCACATCACTCGTGATGCACTGGTAGAATATATAACGGTGTGAATTGTAGAGGTCATTGGTGGATAACTAAAATAATAATTAGGATTGAAATCATCGTAATCCGATAAAGTTTTAGTATCTCTTAGTGAAAGACCTGATAAAAACATTCTGGCTCTTGAATCATACATAGAGACAGCGTCCCACCCTTGAAGTGGCAAATATAAACCTCGCAAAAAAAGAATTGCCCCAAGTATTATCAAAAATACAACAGGAGCATTGGGTTTCTTAGTTAAATTTATCAATTTATGAATTTTAAAAAATTTAAGCTTCTTTTTTACAAATAATTCGATGATAAGTAAAACAAGAGCCACAATCATAATCTCAAAAATGGAGTATTTATAATCAATATTTGCGTACTCTCTCAAAATAAAGGGGAGTAGACCGGCTAAACCAAGAAAAAATAAATTTGTAGACGCCAATAGCTCTATAAATTCGATTTTTTTAAACGAAGACTTCAGCCAAACTAGTAAAATAAGATATGTTAAAGGCAATAGTATTATCATTTGCTTCTTAGAACTCCTATCTCAAAATCTCCCAAACTTTTAACAAATTCTAACGAATAATCAACATCGCTGTAATTCTTAATTTGTCCATCTTTAAAAAGAACTGTGATGCTCTCTGTTTTTAAAGAATGTTCTGGGAAATAAATAACACTATCATTGTCTACTCCTTTTGACAGAATGTAATAGGTAGGCACGTTATCGTTTATATTTTCGGAAAAATATTTATTTTCCAATTTTTGCGTAACTAGTTTTCTAGGATAAAGGGTGTATCTAATGAGAGGTTGATTCCCAATATCAGGAAAAGCTACTGACTGTGTTGGATGGATAACAACCGAATTTTCTACAGTATTAGCACGGACAAATTCTATTCTAAAATAGTAATCACCCAAATCTGGTGACTCATTTCTTTCCGACTGAGGAATAGAAATATATTCTTTATATAAATCCAGTTCGCGATAAACAAAATTGGGCAATTCAAGAAAGTTGTTGTATAAAATGATTGCCAAAAGAATAATTACCGCTCCTTTGAAAAATCCTCTGCCAATAATTTTCACATACTTACTTCCTGAAGATTTATGGTACAAGAAAGAGAGAAAAGCAGCAAAAAGAAATAATATCTGAAAATTTGCGTAAAAACGTAGGGATGGCAAATATATATTGTACTGACTATAAACAAAGTTGGAATAGTTGGCTGCATCTAAATAATTTAAATATAATGACAGCGAAAGGATACAAAGTCCGGTGATTATTACAAGGATCATGAGTATTTTGAAATATCTCCCTTTTTTCCATTTTTTAGCTAACACAATGGCCATAAAGAAATACACAACATTACCAGGCAGAAAAAGAAGTTTTGCCGAACCTAGAAATAGTTTTTTCAAAATTGCCAATTCTGGAAAAACTAAAAGCGCTCTTATAACTAGAATTATACTTAAAAAGTTGACGCTCAGAAAAACAATGGTAAACCCAATGGGCATTATTTTTTCTAACTGTTTATTGTCTATTTTTGTTTTCATAAACTATTGTCATTATCTATACACGTTCCTGGCTTCTGAAGGTAAATCTGCCAATCGAACAGATACTTATCGCTCCAATTTTCTGCCTTAGTCTTATAGTAAAAACTTTTTATTACGGCAGAGTAATTAAGAGGCTCATATAAAGAAGCTCCCTCTGCCACAATATCATAATTCAAACCTTCAGCAAACTCCTTAGGATCAATTAGTCGATCCGATTTTCTATCAAAAATATATCTTTCATCACGAGTGCAAAGATTTGAATCATCCAAATAAACAAATTTAATATCTCTACGATCATATAATTCTTCAAGATGCCAACCAGTTTCCAAAAAGATTTCAATATTCGTATCTCCTTTTTTGTAGTTCACAAGAACAGTTTCTCCCTCAGGTATTTCATTGGCTAAAGCTTTTATTGAAGAATAAGAAATTTCGGAATCAGTCTTTAGCCATAATTGATAATTTGCGAGAGGCAAAATATTTCTTGCTGTAAAAGGAAACAGCAAGACCAAAAATATAATAGCAGAATATGAAGTTTCTGAAAATTTTAAGTTTGGCCATTTTCTTCGAATTGTAAGAAGTCCCAATTCGGCCACTTTAAAAAAAGTTATTCCGTATATTATGGTTAAATTTACGTTAACTAGCAATAGATATCGATTAAGTGCGTAAGGCCAGGGAAGCAGAACCAAAAATTGAAAAACTATTTGAAACCATATTGTTAGATAAAAAATTTCCTGATAACTAATATCCTTAAATCCTCTTTTGAAAATATTGTAAAGGAACACTAGTAAGTAGATTAGAGTAAGCAGGAGAATTCCGGGATGGTAAAAAAATAAATTGTTTTTAAATACTGCGAAAGAGTTTATAATCTGATTAATCGAGAAAGTATATTGTGATGCATAGCCTACAATCGAAGGGTAACTATTTTTAATCGCAAAAACAACAAACCCCAAAATTGATATGGAAATTATAGAAAATAATGTTTTTCTAAAGAGAGCGATTTTTCCCTTACTGAATACTCTAAGAAGGAACAATGTTGGAATAAGTGCTAAGCCAACCAAAAAATAGCTTTCTTTAGTAAAGACACCGAGAAAGCCCAAGAGAAAAATAGATAACAGTTGTATAAACTTTACTTTTTTGGCTTGAGTTAAAAAAATACAATATAGTGTCAATGAATAATATAAAGCAAGAAAAGGCTCTACAGGGCCAAGACGGAAATAATTTTCAGCATTCTGAAAATTAAATACAAATATAAAAAGTGCAGCTATAATCCATATTCTAGTAACACCGATTTTCTTGAGTATCTTGTCTATGGCAAGAATTGTTGCTAAAAGAAGAATAAAGCGCAATATGTGAGAAGAGGTTGAATTATAAAAAGACAGCCAACTAATGAGGGACTGACTAATCCAATAGACCGGTCTTACTCTTCCATGTTCTGGTTCAAAAACTACTTCTTCGATCCTTAAGAAATCAAACTCTTTTATCGACGTCTCAATTATACGTGCATTTTTAATGGTTAATCCATCGTCCAATAAAGAGAATTTTAGTTGGAACGAAGGAAAATATATAAGTAAAATCAAAAAGAATAGTAAGATGTATGAAAAATTCTTAATGAATATTTTAGAGATTCTTCTGGCTAAATTTATCAACATGCTATCTTTTTTCCACCAAATAAGATTGATTAATCATAAATATATTTAGGCTTGCAAACTTCTCAAGCGCGTCTAAGATTGGTGTTGGATAAAAAAAATTAAAAAAATATTCTCTATCAATTTTCCCGTGCTTTCTAATTAACCTTCTCAGGTTATTAATATGTAACCAATTTTCATTGCCATGATATGGCCTAATTCCAATAAAACTTAGAAAATCAAAAACCGGCTTAAAAACTTTATTTTGTGTAGTTAATACAACATACCCACCTTTTTTCGTCACCCTAAATAGTTCATTTAATGCTTTATGTGGGTTTTCAACATGTTCGATAACTTCTGTACAAAGAACTATGTCGAAAGTATTATCGTTAAAAGGTAAACTCTTCGCATCACCCACCAGAAATCTCCCGGCTGGCATTAACTTTCTTGCTCTTTTAATAATTCTTTCTCCAACATCCAATCCTGTTACTCGGGCTCCTTTTCGGATTGCTTTTTTTGAAAAATATCCCAGGCCGCAACCAACATCCAGAAATTTTTTACCCCTCAGTGATGTTCCTGAAAGTAGCATTTCAAAAACTATTTTTAGTCTTTTGTTGGTTTCTGCCTTATTTATACGCTTTTCCCAGTCTTCCACAAAATTATCATAAAAAAGTTCTTTTTTGCTTTTTTCCATATTATTTTCTCCGCAATGTTCTATAAAGCTCAAAAATATCGAAAGGCGTTTTTAATAATCGACTTCCAAATCTTGGGGTTCTCTTTTCCTCAACCCTGACTGGGAAATCTGCTATTTTAAAATCGCATCTTTGAGCCATTATAATAAATTCTGTATCAAAAATATTATTTGTGGTCTTGCATTTAGGGAAAACCTTATCTATCACTTTTCCCTTCATTATCTTTATTCCATGAGTATCACTTCCTCTAAAACCATGGATCACTTTAAGATAAAAATTGAAAAGAGTTGATACAACTCTTCTTTGTAATGGTCTTAAATCTTCCGCCCAAGGGGTTCTTTTAGAACCTACTATCAAATCCTTTCCATAAAGGTCTATATCCACCAGATCGATTATTTTTAAATCATAGAAGTCCACATTAAAGAAAATAACAAAATTTCCTCTAGCCTTTTGAATACCCTTTCTTAAGGCGTATCCATAACCTGTTCTGGATTTCAATTTTCGAACTTCTTTGAATTTATTGGAAAGCTTATCAACAATTTTTTCGGTATTATCAGTGCAGCCATTAATTATTATTAATATTTCTGAAGAATATTTCTTTTTCTTTAGCTGAGTTAATATATCTACTACTGCGGATTTAATTAATTTTTCTTCATTCCTTGCCGGAAGTATTATGCTTAATTTCATATTACTGATTCTACGTTTTTAAATAACAATCTGCAAATCAATATACAGTAATTTCTGTAAAATCCGTATCAAGTATTGACTAATATAATAAAGGAGATAATTATCTGAAGCGTGTTCTTAAATATCTTGCTTTGATATTATTATAAATAGTCGCGTTTTCATTATCAAAAATACGTTTATGATTCTACCTATATTATTGATTATGTGCAGCAACAATATTATGGGGTTTTGGGTATATTTTTTAGCTAAACGAAAATCTTTAGCTAAAACACTCTTGAATTGAGTTGTAGAAATATTTTCCATAGCTAATCTAAAGCCTGAAAAACAGTCATTTACGATTATTGGCATCTCAACTTTTCCTAGTTTTAACCATAAATCATATTCCATTACATATTTTTTAGTTCCTATAAATGGTCCGTATTTGTTATAAGCTTTTTTATTTAAAAAAATAGAGGGTTGGACTAAGTAATTTACCATTAAAAGATTTCTTAAGTTGTTTTTCTTAAGCAAAAAGTTCTTATATATTGAAACCCATTTGGAAATCTCTTGGCCAGAATGATTTATTATTTTCCCCTCTCCAGCTAGCCATAAAGTGTCCGGGTTGTTTTTGTAATATTCTCCTATCGCTTTTAATGCTCCTTTCTCATAAACATCATCTGCATTAATAAAAGCAAGTACATCCCCAGTTGTTTTTCTCATCCCTTTGTTTATTGCATCTACTTGACCTTTATCTTTTTTCGAAACCCAACTAATTTGCTCTGGATATTTTTTTACATACTTTTTGATTATTTCTAAAGTTCCATCTGTAGAGCCTCCATCTTGAACAATCACTTCTAAATTTGGATATTTTTGAGAAACAATCGATTCTAAAGTTTCTTGAATATATTCGACCTTATTATATGAAGGTATAACGATGGAAATTTTTGGAAGAGATTTCATTTATTATTCTTTTTGACATCGTTTAAAGAATCTTTCCTTACATAATCTTCTATTTTTTTCTCCATTTTTTTTGTACTTAAATATACTCTAGAAACCATGGCTATAACTAATATAAATCCTCCGACAACCATTAAATCAAACAGTCTTGTTATTAAAAAATTATTTGCATAAGTTCTTAATAAATCAGGGAAAATTACAACAAATATTGTTATCGTCCAAATGATTACCCAAGATATAATTTCTGTTTTGTCTATTTCTCCCCTTTTCCTATTTAGAACGGCAAAATAGATCATTAATAGCGCAAATATAATAGCAATAATTTGTAATCCTAATATCATAATCGTATTCTCCAGCGCAACACATCAAATAATATGTTTATCGCATCTAAGATAGTAACCCCCTTTACTTCATCATAGTATACGGTCTCCACAGGCACCTCGCAATGCTTCAGTCCATAAATGGCAGTTCTTGCAGTCATTTCTGTTTCTACTCCGTAGCCCCTAGATTCCCAGCGCGTCTTTCTATATCCCTTTTTGCTCAATCCACGGTAACCACAAAGCAAATCTGACACATATATGCCAAATAATATAGAAATGAGTATCGATGCAATTTTATTACCAATATATCTAACAAAAGGTACTCCGTGACTTAAGTTTCTTGAACCAAAAACAACATCAAATTTGTCTTTCTCTAACGCATCTATAAAATTTGGTAGATCTTTTACTTTATGCTGACCATCTGAATCCATAAAAACAACTGCGTCAGCACCCATTTTAAACGCCGCCTCAGCTCCTGTCTTCATGGCTGCGCCTTTACCTAAGTTTACTTTGTGGCGAAGTGCTGTAATTTCATACTTATTGGCAACTTTGAATGTGTCATCTTTCGACCCATCATCAACAACAATAATCGGATATTGTGATTTCAAAACATCCTTAATAACAGCGCCTATCCTTGACTCCTCTCGATATGCTGGAATAACAATAAATATTTTCATCGTTCATGCCAATTGTATGGGCTTTCTTTCTTCTACGCAACCCAAAAACCGCGGGTGAATAAAGAAGTTGCGATTAGAAGTCCAGCCGCTAGAATTATTAAAGTCGCATATTTAATCCACTTATTTTGCTCCGATAACCACACAGCTATCAGGATAAATGCCGGGAACAATATAAGAACATATCGGTGAAAAGAAGAAAAGCTTCCCGAAAGAGTAGGAATGATGTAGCCAATAGCTAAATAAAACGCATAACTTAAACGTAACTTGAAGAAGCTAGCTATTGTTATTCCCAAAAACAAAAGTGCAGTAATAATTTCCAGATATGTTGTAAAAACAATTGGCAAATAAGAATAATTAATATTTGGCAATACTTTATAGAAATACCGATAAAACACCTGTGGCAATAACACCAGGCTCGAAGACCTTTGTTGTCCAAAAATACCAACATTGTGAATAAATTCAAGAGGGTCTCCTGTTACCTTGTTTAGATAAAGCAAATATAGAACAATCCCCAATACTGATAGCAGTATTCCTGTCGCTATCTGAATTAAGTTTATTTTTTCCTTGTCTTTTATCTGTAAATAAGCCTCAACCAATAAAGCGGGTACTATAGCAAGCCCCACAACCCTTGTGGCTGTCAATAATGCGCCCAATATACCAGCAGCAATCCATTTCCCTTTCCTTGCAAAATACATGCTCCATACCACAAGTGCTAAAAATAAGCTTTCTGTGTAAACACTGCCCAGATAAAAGGAAGTTGGAAAAGCCAGAAGCAAAAGAATTGTTAAACGCGCAATCTCACTTTTGTAATCAAGCTTTATGAGCTTCCACAGTCCAATTAGAGCAATCAGTAAACTAATATTTGATATCAATAAACCTGAAATTGCCAGTGATTCAAAGCCATTACCTAAAAACTTGGCCACGAAAGCTATTGTTAAAGGATAAACAGGAAAAAAGAAATAAGTTAGTGATTGATAGCCTTGATAAGCAATTGAAAGATAGTGTTCTCCATCAAAGTTTGCCCAAGCCCACAAAAAGGGCTGCTTTAGATAGCTCGACATTCCCCCTCCTAGAAAATTGTTCTGCAAAGAAGTTGTCGCTAGCGCAAAAAATAGAAATGCAAAAACCGAAACCCTCCAAAAAATGAAGGATTTCAATATGAATCTTTTACTTTTTCTTTTCATCTTCCTAAAATTCCGGAGTACAATTTTGCGGTTTGCTTAGCAGTTTTATCCCATGAAAACTCCTTCACTCTTTCTAGTCCCTTTCTGGACAATAATGCTCGCTTTTCTGGACTCTTAACCAGCTCTGTTATTTTACTTGCCATGTCTTTTGGATTTTTAGGATTAGCTGTATCTGCAGCATCACCAGCAACCTCTATTAACGCCTGTGTTTTTGATATTAATACTGGTGTCCCACAAGCAAAGGCCTCTAAAACAGGTAATCCAAATCCTTCATAAAAAGAAGGCTGGCAATACAGGGTAGCCATATTATAAATTGCTTTTAAATCTTTATCTGGCACATATCCCAATCTCAGCACTTCAGGGTCTTTTTCATATTTATCAAGAAATTTTACAAAATCCCTATTTTCTGGGTGATTCCTGTCAATGTCTTCACTAGCTGCTTGTTTCCCAGAGATAACTAATGGCACCTTTGCTATTTTACAAGCTTCAGTTAAACCTAGTATGTTCTTATTATAGTTAACATCACCCACATATAAAACAAACTTGCTTGGCAACTTGTATCTTTTTGACACCTCTTCTAATATCTTGCCATCTTTGGGGATTAAGCCATATATTTTTTTATGACCTTCATAAATAACTCTAACTTTTTCCTGCGGAACATTTAGTAATCGTACAATATCCTTTTTAGATGTTTCCGATACGGCAATAACGACATCAATATTTTTAATTAACTTTTTTTGAATATTAAAACTCAACTTACCCTTAATACCTGATGGGTACTGCTTAGGGTAAATTAACGGGATAAGATCATGAATGGTTACAAAAGTAATCGCTCTTTTTACAAACGGTAAGGTTACAAAAAATGGATGAAAATCTGGATAATGAACAATATCGTATTTAGATAGATTTGTTTTTTTAAAATCCACTGTTTCAATTTTTAAACTTTTTATCTTTCTTAAATGTTTTACTAAATAGGCAGTATAAGCACCTACTCCTCGTATTGCATGCCCTCCGGTTAAGGGGCCTGAATCTATTGCTACTTTAATCATCTTTTTACTAAATATCGCCAATATGCTCTAGGAAACCTCAATGCTGAAAAAAAGGAAAAAACGATTCCCTGAAAACCATCCAATATTCCCTTATGCCTTATTTGAGTAAGGAAAAACCACCAAATTGACTTAATAAAATAGTATTCAACGAACCTGATCGGATTCTTACCCACGTTGTCTCTTTTTAAATCATCTGCAATCAAATCTATATACTTGCTATTCCTCTTTAGATATCTTTCAAATGTGGGGTCAGCCATATGAATCAGGTCATTTTGCAACCAACCCACTCTTCCTTCTACTACCATTTGTTCATGAACATCTTTAGCTGGGAAATATGCTTTGCCGTTTTTAACCAATCTAATTACTCCATCAGGATATACTCCACCATATTTAATATATTTGCCTAGAAAATAATTTAATCTTGGAAAAAAGAATCCAGCATACCCCTTGTTTTCTTTTTCACTTACTCCATCTCTTTCATCTAACAACCTCTTGTGCTTGTTAAATAATTTCTGTTTCTTTCCAGAAAATGTTTTTTGATATTTTTCAATCTCCTTATCAGACATTTCTATTATCTTTATTATTTCCTTGGCTAAAGCGTCAGTCAGTCTCTCATCAGCATCAATTTGCAATATCCATTCATACTTTGCAGCTATTAATGCTTTTTGTTTATTGATATGAAAAATTCTTGGATTAGACGTTTTTATCACTCTTGCTCCAAAGTTATAGGCAATTTCTCTAGTCCTATCAGTAGAGCTGCCGTCAACGACAACTATCTCGTCAGCAATATCTTTTACTGATTCCAAGCAATCACCAATATTTTTTTCTTCGTTATAAGTTGATAGAACTACAGATAATTTATTTTGTTTGGTCATTTTAGTTAGCTATAATTTTAAATACAGGTTCCCCATTAGGAAAGTATATCGTTTTAACTATGTTTGCATGTTCAGGTATATCTTCTCCTGTTCCTACAATCATACTATTGGGGCTATTCGGAATCTCCTGATCATAATCTATCGGTCTAAAATAATATTTGTCAAAATTATCGACTGTTGAAAAGCCATATATGTCTCTGCCCGACAAAACATGATTTTCTTGAAACTGTTGAGGTGGGTATTTCAAATAGAAAAGTAACAATATATAGGGTTGATCATATCTGGTCGTAATTATCACTTCATCGTATTTACCCTCCTCTTCCTTTATATACGATGCAAGCTCTTTAAACCCATATTGAGAAGAATATGGATACTCCTTAGCCATATGGACCCAATACATGTGCAAGTATCTTGCAAACTGCCAGGAAATAATCAGAAAGAATATTACAAATATTGAATTAAGTAGTACCTTTTTGTGAATAACCTTATGCAGCCACTTTGAAAGAGATATTAATCCATAAGCCGATATGATTACCAAAGGGATCGCCATACTTTGGGCTCGAAGCGCGTGAGGTGATTGAAACGTTAGAGCCGCTGCAAATGGGGAAATAACTAGCCATAGCAAAATTGGTGACCATTCTTTTGGTTTCCTGGTGATAAAAACCAAACCAGCAATAACGAACAAAATATCAAAAAGATACATTAGTCCTGTCTCTGGCACTTTATTCCTCTGAATCTCGTCTCCCGACACAAACAAAAACTCACCCCAGGAATGTCTGGTCAAATTATCTGCAAAGGCCAAACTATAATTTACTGCTTTGTTGTGAAGTATCTTTGCGGGTAAGGATTGAAAATCAGCATGCTCACCCCTAAGTTCATTAATTCTAGCCAGTGGTCCCGGATCAGCAAATAGACCAACTCCAGCAACCCTTGACGTAACCGCCGGCCCAGTGAAATCAATTAGTAATGGTATAAGAACTACCAAGCCAATAAGTACAGCAATTACTACTCCTTTTATATTTCCCAAAACCCTTTTTTTGTAAATTATTGCCAAGCCGATTACAAATAACGGCACAATGAGACGTGCCGCATGGTATGTATAGAGAGAAAATACAAAAAACAACGCAGACAAGATCAGCAATTTCGGTTTTTTGAAGGATCTAATAAACAGCCAGACACCAGCAGTCATAAAAAAGGTGGCAACATTTACTTCCCACCCACCGCGAGAAAAATGAATGTGCCAGGGAGAAATGGCTAGAAATAAACTCGATACCAAAGCTAGTGTTTCGTCTTTAAACAGCTCTTTAACTAATAAATATAGTATCAGTACAGTCGCCACTCCCAAAAGCGCCCCAGGTATTCTTACGGCCCACTCTGTTAGCCCCAAAAGTTTAACGAATGGTAAGACAAGATAAAAATAGCCTCCTGGCTTGTAATCATTAAAGGATTGAAAATGAACCGGCCAGGGATTACCGTGTTCATCTAATCCAGTTTCAATTAAAGAATATGCATTATATGCAATTGCGGCTTCATCAGCGTTAAGGGCCGGATAATCTGCCAAGCGGTAAAATCTAAGAAGAAAAGCAAGGACAATAACAACAAATAAGATTATCTTTTTGTATTTATTTATGTTTATATTTTTAAATCTTTTCATAATGGTTCTATTATTCTAAAGGCGGGGTTTCCATTCAAATAGTTAATCTCGTTGATTATTTTAAACTGCTCCGGGTTACTAGAGTCTTCAACCGGAATTCTTATCGTGTCACCAATCAGCAAAACCCCCTTGTCGCCCCGATTAACTGACCAATCAATCGCTTCAAAAGATATGTTGTCCAGCTTCTCTACTTGTCCTACGTCGCCTACTTCACTTTCCTTCAGTTTTGCCTGCGCCTGATATTTTACTGGGTCGTACTTTTGATAAAACAGAAAATAGATATATGGCTGAGCATAGGATTGTTGCACCTTAATAATTTCGTAGTTAGCTTGAATTGGAGTTATTGCTTCGACAATTTGTTTGTAACCATATTCCCAATACATTGATTCATGTTTTGATAAATGAACAAAATATGCGTCTAGAAAATAAACATAATTAGCCAAGTATACTGCTATCAATCCTCCTAAGATTATCTTTTTGTGCTTTTTAATCTTATTTAGCAGAAAAACCAGTCCAAGCGAGGTCATAAACACTAAGGGAATTAACATATTGTAGCTTCTTACTGCATGAACCTGATCTCTAGATAAAACAGCTGGCAGGGGGGCAAGCAGTACCCACAAAAAGACAAATAATGATTCCTTAGACAGAGATCTCGCTAAGGCAATAAATCCAAGTATCACTAAACCCATATCGGCAAGAATAAACATGCCCGTATATGGAGCTGAATGTCTTGGATTTTGCCAATCGCCCTCAAAGAATAGGAACCTGTCGCTATAGTGATTAAACCATCGACCCAAAATTCCCCTCGTGAAATTTACTCCTTCGGAATGAAACAAATAATAACTAAGACTGCCTATTTTTTCTCCACCCTGGTCTAAAAATTGTTGAATATAGTCGGTAGGTCTGGAATATGAGAAAACACTAAAAACTGCAAGCCTTCCAGTTTTGCCCTGGAAAAAACCAAGCAATATCGGTAAGACCACAAACAATCCAATTATGAAAGAAGTTACCAATGTCTTCTTCTCGAACTTAATTACGTCTTTGAAATACAGGACCCCCAAAATAACTAAAACTATGGCTGTTGAAAGCTTCGCTCCCTGATATGTAATAAGTGTTATAGCAAAGAAAAAGGCTGAATATAATAAATATTTCTGCTTTTCTATTGCTTTAATAAAGAAATATATCCCAAGTAGAGTGAGCGTTAAGGAAACATTAATTTCCCAAGCGCCTCTGGAGAAATGAATATGCCACGGATTAATTGCCAGTAAAAAACTTGAGGCGAGTGCAAGTTTCTTGTCCTTAAAAAACTGCCAGGCAATATTGTAAATCAAAAATACGGCCAATATACCAAACACAGCACTGGGTAGCCTTACGGCGAATTCTGTTAAGCCTAAAACAGCAACAGCAGGTACTGTCAAGTAAACATAAAGCCCCGGCTTAAAGTCCCCAAAAGATTTAAAGATAATCGGCATAATATTTCCATATTCATCTTTCCCAGTTTTTAAAATAGAATAAGCGTTATATCCCAATGAAGCTTCGTCGGGCGTAAGATGAGGTGGAATACTTCCCAACTTCCACAATCTCAGCATAGCGGCTAGAAGTAAAATAACAAAAAGTATGTTCTTTTTATTTAATAGTTTTTTCATATATTTCAAATGCCGAACTATCATCCAAGAACTTTATAGTATCAAGTTTATCCCATCCATCAGGATAGTTCCCAGGACTGGTAATAAATAGACAGTTTGCATCACTACAGTCAACTTCTTTCTTGCTTTCTAATACAAATGTTGTGCCTTTGCTCGGAATCTCCCAATCATTCACAAAATATAACTTGTCAAAAGCATCTACCCAATACCAACTTGACTGATAAAAACGAACTAGATTTGGATCATTCCTGTATTGCTCCGGATCCCAAGACCAGAAGAACAAGAAAAACTCGTGTGGCTCACCGTATTTCTTACTAACAATAATTTTATCGTATTCGTCATAATGATCTTTGGCATAATAAACAACCTCTTTATAACCATACTGCCATGCCCAAGAATAATCTGTGCGATAGCTGTTATAATATGTGGTCAAATAACTTCCTAGCAAAGCTACAAGAGCAATTAAATAAGCAACCCATATGTACGACTTAAATCTTTTAAGCCGCTTGAGTACAGCAAAAAAGCCAATAGCTGTTAAAAGTTCTGGCAAGGGAAGCATCGGCGTTGAACGAAGAACTGCAAATTTCTCCAAAGTTATGCTTGCCGGAATGGGTGCTATAAGTAACCAGGCAAGAATGAGTTTGTATTTCTTTTTACCCTTTAGTGCTTTTCTAAATATATACAGAAGCCCTAAATAAAAGAAGGGTAAATTAACAATATAAAGAAGTCCTTTTCCAGGAATGCTAAATTGATATTGAGTTCCTCCTTTGAAGAATAAAAAGTCTGGGGAAAAATAATTTAAGTAGTTTTTTGAAAATTCATAGACAAAATACGATGGTCGGTTATAAATAAGCTTTGTAGCTATTGCCGGTAATTCAGAAGACTGCCTTGCTTCCACTATTTTGTTCACCGCTGCTTCATTAACTAGGAAAACCTGTTGCGATCGAGCACGGGCTTCAGGATTGGACAATATAAATGGAAGTGGTACGAAAAATAAAACTACAAAAAATATCATTGCAGCTGCAACAAGCTTGTCTTTTTTGATTACTTTGACTATTTCGTCTCTGTAAATACCAAACATTAAAAGTAATAAAATCGGCGAAACTATCCGCGTTGTGTGATACGAAAATAAGCTAAGTCCTAATAGAAAGATTGAAAGTGGTAGCAAAAACCTCTTCTTTTTTCTGTGGAAAAACACTGCCATGGCAGAAATCAGTAAAAATACGGAAAGATTCGACTGGAGAACAAATCTTGAAGTAAAAAGATACCAAGGACCAATCGCGGCCAACAAACTAACCAAAAGACTTAGTTTCTTCTTTTTAGTTATTCCGAGTGCCAAATAATATGTTGCAATAACAGTAAGAACTCCCAATATGGCATGCGGTAGTCGAATTGAAAACTCGCTTAATCCTAATAACGAGATAAAAGGAATCGTAATATATAGATTAAGAGGTAAGGGGTAGTCACCGTAAGCTCTAAAGTTTGTTAATGGAAGAAGTTGGCCCCATTCATCTTTACCAGTCTTTAAAATTGAATAGGCATTGTAGCCATGCGATACTTCATCCCAATTAAGACTGGCCGGATTCTTGCTGAGAGCAGTTAATCGTAAACATGCTGCTAAAACAATAATTGCCAACAATAAAACTGGAAATTTACCTTTCATGTTTTTTAGTCTCCTTTTTTTTAGCGCCCATTATCAAATATATGAAAACTGCCAGTGTCACTAGGCTCACAACATTTCCAAGAGTTCTAATTGGAGTATTCCTAAAATTCAAAGTAATTAGATTTTCTCCAGGTGGAATCTTAACAGCAACTAAACCGTTTTCTCCAGGATAAGTACTAATTCTCACTCCGTCTGTGGTTGCTATCCAACCCGGGAAGTAAGTTATAGGAAATTCTATTTCATCGCCCAAACTATATACTTTATAAACAGCCGTATTGCTTGTTCTCTCTATAAGTTCTCCGTGCTCAGGATCATTGGGAGCAAACTTTGTTGGCGTATTGCCACCAGATTTTGGCCAATAATCACCAATAGAAGCCGCTGATTGCTCTTGCCATCTAGTACCGGTAATTAAGTCTGCATCACTCACCTTGTACCAAATGTCTTCCCTGAAGAAAGAGCCGTTAAGGAAAACCACCGTAAAAATAGCCATAATGGCAACAACCACACTATACTTTTTGAATATATTTACTATCGCCCCTGACGCCAAAGAAAAACAGAAAACTGCGATCCCCAAAAATCTCCATGGAAATTGAATATAGGCAGCCTGAGGAACTATCAGCCACAACATAGTTGACTTATTGTGTGTAAGAAATAACGCAAACCAACCAACTATAATTAGCAAAAGCAGATCTCTATATTTTGCCAATTTTTCCTTCTTGATGAGAAATAATCCTAAAGCTACTAAAGGAATAATCCAATGCAGTAATCCTACCGAAAGACTCAACCCATCTTCTGGTCCAAAAACCGACCCACCATATCCCCAAAAACGGGAAAATAATATCTGATAAAGTGTTGCAAAATGTCCCCGAAAATCAAAATATCCTTGAGTGGTCGTTCCCAAGGTAATGTATTTTGATTCAAAAATAACAGGCAATATATAAAAAGAGGCCATTAATCCAGTTAAAACAACACTTGCCAATATGTTCTTAACTAATTTCCATTTTTTTGATAAATACAGTTTATATACAATCCAAATTATCAAAACTGGAGAGAATAGAACCAAAGATAAATTATGTGTTAAAACTAATAGAGTCAGAGATAGGCAAAACCAAAGTAAATCTGAAAGTTTCTCTTTTTCAATAAAATCGTCAATCTTAAGCAAAATCAAAGGAAAAAGAACAAAACTCAATGCCTCAGGCAATGCACCTCTTACCCATACATCTAAAGCTCTATAAGGCGCGTAAACATAAAAGATTGAAGATACCAGTGCTGGGAAGGTTCCTTTCCACAACTTCTTTGAAAGTATATACATAGTAAAAGCAGAGCCAATTAACGAAAGAATAAATAAGATCTTAAATGAATCGATTTCAGAAAAAGTTGCTAGATGAAATACTTCTCCAAGAGCGTATGGCAATTGGGTATAAAAGTTAAAAATTGGCTCTCCGTATCCTAAGCCCGAGTCCGGAGACCACCTGCAAGGTATTTGCAAATCTCGAACACACTTGCTGTATTCAACTAATCTAAAATAATGAAAATCCTGAGTGGAATATATTCCCGGACGAAGCATTCTATAAAAAGAAGGGAGGGCTATAATTGCAAGTAAGATAAGAACTTTTAGAGTAGAGTTCTTGCTAATACTAAATAATTTAATATTGAAGAATGATTTGAATAATTGTTTCATTTATTGGACGCATTCGCGTAAATTTGAAATTTGGAGTCAACAATTAATACTGAAGCTGAATTATCGGGGTAATTAATCGTCTTTAGGGCACCAATATTCTCAGGAAAATCCTCTGGTTTCCCAACAAATATCGCGTCTTCTTCTCGGTCTTCTTCCCAATAAAAATTCCTAAAAGTGTAGTTGCCCAAGCTATATTCAGGAAGTTGATCAACCCAAAGCAAGTCATTTTCTTTATATGGCCAGTTATTTGTTGCTTCCTGATAATCAATGGGGTCCCAGTTGTTGGCGTAAGCAACAAAAATATGTGGCTCTGACAATTTTCTGCTTACAATTATTTGTCGGTCAGCGGGTATATTTTCCGCCACCCATTGAGCAGCTTCAAAATGACCATACAGCATTGACTTTGCTACCTTTTTCGGAGACTGCACAAACCAATCTTCAAGAAAGATTACGAAAAAGCCTAAAATTACAGCCGCGCATCCTATCATTAATTTCTTTACTATTTTTGTACCGTATCTTTGTTTGACAGCATTATACAAACTGATTGCCCCAAAAGCTAAAATAATCTGCATGGCTGGTAGCATGATTACCGCTCGATTGGCTGAATATCCTGGTCCCGTTGCTAATCCAGCTGGAATGGGAGCAAGAAGCAGCCATATTGCAATTATTGCTAGAAATTTTTTCTCCTTATATTTAGAGAGTGAATAGAGAAACCAAGCCAGAAGTGGCAATTCAAATAGATAAAGGACTCCGCGTCCTGGAATCATTCCATAAGTTGCTTCGGCTGGACCATGAGTAAAGAGATACTGTGGAGAAAAATAGAGTAAATAATTACTCACAAAACGTCTAGCCACATAAAAAACCTTGTTGTGCACAAGCCTGGCAAGTGTTGGGTTCATACCAGATAGAACAGCTGTTACTCTCTCTTCTCCTGCCGCTCCCATCGCTCCCCTGAGAAGACTTATATCTTTTACTCTTTCGCCAGCACCCTGAAAAAATGTGTAGAACATTAAACCTAGAAAAACTCCTATTATTGCTAATGGTACTAACAATTCTTTTTTCTTTAATTTCAACAATTCTGTTCTGAAAAAATACACCAATACCGCAATCAGCATCGGCGTAACGAGTTTGGCAGAATGATAAGAAAAAAGATTTAAGCCAAAAACAATAGCTGACCAAATTAGTTTTTTCGGTTGTTTAATCCCCTTAACAAATAGATATATTCCTAATGGCATTAATAGTGTTGTTAAGTTTGCCTCAAAAGCTCCCCTACTCATAAAAATATGCCAAGGAGATATCGCTAAAAGAAAACTGGCAACAAGTTCCAATCTTTCGTCTTTCGATTTCCTTTTTATCTTGTCTATTTTTTTGAGTTCCTTAATTAACAAATAAACAACATAAACAGCCGCTGTGCCAACAAGAGCATTGGGAAGCCGAATAGCAACTTTACTAAGACCCAAAGTCGCAATGAAAGGGGCAGCCAAATAAGCATACAAAGGGGGCTTATAATCACCAAAGGATTCAAGAACAAGGGGGAAAGTATGTCCCCATTGATCCTTTCCTGTCTGAATTAGTGAATACGCATCATAACCAAAAGAGGCTTCATCCGGCGTCATGCCGTAAGGATATTTAGACAAACATACTACCCTCAAAATAAACGATATTACAAGAATTATAAAAATATAATGCTTTTTATTTAGTAATCGGCCAAAAACTTTCATATGTATCGGGCAGTATCCCCTCCTTAAATCTTAGATCTACATCCTTATTGTATTCTAATCTTTCTGGCAAAACCATTAATGAACCTCTTTCTGCCAGAGGCAGAAATTCAACAACAATAATGGCTGGCTGTTCATCTCTAAACCTAATCACTTCCACGACATTGGCATTCTTGGGTACCTGATAGCCAAAACAGACATAAAGTGTATCTATCTTCCCTGCGGGAGGACACTCATAGGGCATGTTAAAAATAATCTTATCGAACCTTGTTACTTTTACACCATTCGTAAGAGCTTGAGGAGCAAAATCTGATTTCTCCACAAATTCTTCGGGGTGAACTTTGTTGTAGAAAAGATATGGAATATAATGACCTCCAGACATTACAATATTTGTATAATCATCATAGTTATTATTTACTACATCAACCATTTCTTTTAACCCCACATCACTGTGCCATGGGTGGTGATATTTCTTGTGAACTAAGTACTGATGAGAAAAATATAGAAAGTTGAAAAAATAGGCAACCAATATTAGAGGGGGCAAATATTTTCCTAATTTCTTTGTGTTAGAAATTGAATATATTCCCAAAGCAGTAATAAGAGCATAAGCATAAATAATAATAATAGCTCTTGTTGTACTTCTAGATTCAATCACCAGGGAGGCGGCCACCGGTCCAGCAAAGAGTAAGATCAATGGAATAAACTTGCTTTCTTTTTTAAGCAGCAAAAACAAAGAAAGCAATCCCAAAAGAAACAAGGGCGCTTCTATTAAATATAATAATCCCATATCTGGAATCGAATGCCTTTCTGTTCCCGAAGTTGTTTGAACAAAAAGAAACTGAGGATCAAAGTAGGTTGCATATCTAGAAAAAAAACCCATCCCTGCTGAAATAATTTTATTATGAAACACTCTAGTTAAAATCAGGGGGGTGCTTGCCTTGTTGTCTTCTGCGGATTGTTCTGTCAACTTTGGCGTGTTATACAGGAGAGAAAAGTTCTGAGATCTTGCTCTGCTTTTTGGTGACACTAAAGATAAAGCCACAACTATTACTGACAATGCCGCCAACAATATAACTTTAACGCGCCTTTTTGGGGCAGTCTTTTTATACATGACCAAAGATAAAAGTACAAACACAATTGGCATATATACTCTATACGCCTGGTATGAAAGGATGGCTAATATATAAAAAGTCAGTGTTAAAATAGTATTTTTCCTGCTCCCTTTCTTTAACCACCGTATTAGATAAATAATTGAAGTAATGGCAAAAAGTGCTCCCAAAACATTGTTATAAGCCACTCTTGAAAAATGAATATGGGTTGGCGCCATTGCTAAAACAAAAGCACTAATAAGAGCAAATTTTTCCTTTTTAAATATCTCTAAGGCTAAATAATAAATAGCAATAACCGATAACGCCCCTGCTAAAGCTGCTACAATCCTTGTGGAAAAAGAGTTTAAGCCCAAGATACCAACTGGTATTGCTGCTAAATAAGAATAAAAACCATACTTGTAATCCCCCGCTGATTCAAAATATAAGGGAAATTTGTTTCCATATTCATCAGATTGATTTACGAGAAGAGAATACCCGTAATAACCGAGTGCCATTTCATCCTCATCAATAGCTTCCGGAACTTGAGCCAGATTCCATACACGAAGAAAGAGAGCTAAAACAAAGATTAAACCTAAAATCCAACGCTTCATCCTCTTAATTATAGCTTTGTAGGCTTAAAAAGTCGAAGAAGATAGAAAAACACAAAAACATTAATGATAGAAATTGTTTGAGCGAACCAGGGCAATTCATAAAGCGCTTCAAGCGGAGCAAATGAAGGAACCCAAAACAAGTGGTAAAGATTAAGCAAATGCGTTACTGAAAAGATTATGTAGGGTATGACAATCCCAGGAATGAAACTAAGCAAAATAGTGGCATAAGGGAAAAAAGGATAGAGATAGCGCTCGTGTATTCGAGTCATGAACAGAAAAGCAACAAGTGACAAGATAGCAAATGACAAAAATATCTTCTTATCAGAAATCTTCTTCCTTAACCAATAACCTATTGCTCCTATGCTCCCTAAGGTAACCACAAGCCCCCAAACACGAGCCGGTACTCCTAAGTAAATTACAGAGTCTAAAGTCTTACCCGAATCCACTAACCACCAGAAATTAAAAGCATTTGCGGTTAAATATCCAATTTCACCAGGAAAAATTCTTTCTAAATATAGCCTTTGTAACCAAAAGAAAAAATCCGCCTGAGGATGAAACCACACTGAAGTTAACAAAACAGTTGTAACCGCCAAAAAGACTGAATTTATCCACTTTTTTACCGTATGTCTCTGCTTAAGGGCAATAAAAATCAAGATCGGGGCAAATAAGGCTAGCGAGCCTTTGAAAAGAAGAGCCAGCACAAAAAAAACAGTAAACATGTAAAGATTCTTTCTTAAGAGAGCAAAAACACCAATTAACCCAAGTAGATTCACAATACTATCCGTTTGACCCCAAATTGAGGAGTTATACCATATGATTGGATTGAATAACCATATTGTGGTCACTAAAAGGGCTAGTTTCTTTTTCTTCTTTGATAAATATTTATAAATAAGCCAGCCAATCCCAAGATCAGCCAGAATAGAAGGAAGTTTCACCAACAAAGTCATTCCCCAACTCTCCCAAAACCAAACAAATGGCGAGGGAAAAATTGGAAAATTATTATTTAACCACCCTGAGACATTTTCTACTGTTCGCCAAACAACACTGGTTGCTGCAAACATTAATATTGTTAATGGGGGTTGGTTCGGCGCAGAATACGGCCAATCAAGGCCTTCGTAAAATCCTGCCAACCCTCTATCAGCCGCCAAATTCCCCCAAGATATATTGTTATTCAAATCTCCATGATAAGCCACAAAAACCAAACCAAATCTCAAAAGAAATGCTGCCAAGAAGATTAGTACCAATAATTTACCGCTTCGTTTCTGCATAATGTCTTTTAAATATTACCGCCAACCATACAAACATTAACATATTCAAAATTATAATTGACTGCTCAACTAATCTATTAGATAAAATCCCAACTAATACTTCTATCCGCGGCACCCACCAAAAATGATACATGTTGACCAAATGTATTCCTGAAAGAATGTAAAAAGCCTTTCTTAACTTCGTGTCGAGCGCAGCCAATGGCAATAACAGCAAGAGAGTTGGATAAAAATAGCGTTCGTGCATTCTCGGAAGGATGAGAAACGCAAAAAAGGACGTCAGAACAGCAAGAAAGATAATCATTTTTGTATTTGCTTTTTTTTGAGTTCTGAAAAATTGAAACACTCCAGTAAAAAAAAGAGCAAAAACAAAATACCCAATAGTATGTGATGAAAACCCTAAGAATGACACTGTTTCTGGTATATTTTCAAAACCATAAATTAATCCCCAAAAATTATAAGAGTTCGCCACAATATAATTCAATTCCCCTCCTAGGCTATGTTTATAAAATTCAATTATCCATGGAATTGTATTTTCAGGATGGAAAGGTAAATAAGATAATACTACGGTTATGAATACTGCCCCCATTGACCAAATGTAGTCGTTAATTTTAGCTTTTCTAATCCACCAAAGAGCAAAAACAGGGAAAGCAAAAAGCGCCGTCGGTTTAACTAAAACAGATACTCCAAAAAGAAATGCTGATAACACTTTTCGTTCTTTGTGCAAGGCGTAAAAAGCACCTAGCATGGGTAGTGCAAAAATACTATCTGTTTGTCCCCAAAGAGCAGAGTTATACCAAAAGGGTGGCAAAAATGCAAAACACGAAACTGCCCAAATGGCCAGTTTTTCATTTTTCAAATCTTTAACAAATACATACAAAAGCGAAATTATCCCAATATCAGCCAAGATTGCAGGGATTTTATTGACAAAATACCAACCCTTCACACTTTCAAGCCATAAAATAAAATTGGAAGGGAAAAAGGGTATCTTTACATTTAAGAACCAAGATATCTTCCAAATTAGTGTGTGTAAGGCTGCTGAGCCCCAGAAAATATAAGAAGTAATTGGCGGATATGTCGGCCTCATCGCGTTGGCAATATTCCTCTCATAGAATCCCAAAAATCCGTGCTCCCACAAATCTTTAGCCCACCAGTAATAATTAATTACATCGCCGTGTTCGCCCAATAAAGCAACCATTAGTCTTAAAACAAGCGCCAAAAGGAAAATATTAACAAGATTTCTCTTCATTCTTTTGTAAACAAGTAGAATGCGGGTTCTCCAGAGGGATAAGCAATTGCTTTAATTAATTTTAGACCTCCTGGACCTCTACCTGGATTTACAATTAAATTCTCGCCAATTTCAGATGCAACAGCTAGATATAAAGTTCTATCATCAATGTACTGCGACAAAGCAAAAATCCCTCCATCTTCTTCTCTAATGCCAGCAAAATAATATTTATCAATATAAGAAATTTTTCCAAACCCGTCTAGCGTTGTTTCTTTAAAAGGATAGCCCTGATGCCATTGATCAGGAGGATATTCAGACCAAGCAGCAAAAAATGACCAAGCTGGTTCATTAGCCATTGAAAGAATTACTTTGTCGTAATCTTTCTCTATTTCCTTGATCGTTTTAACAGACTCTTCAAAGCCAGAGTGCCACCATCGTTCAGAGTCCCATGGATTATGAACCCAATATTTGTGTTGATAGGTTATAAAACCTAACACCAGTAGTCCCGAGTAGCCCAAAAGGAAAAGGTATTTGATATTTCCTTTAAGTAACCTTGTTGTTTCAATCAGCCCGTAGGAAATCAAAAGAATCAAAGGAGGCAATATTAATATTAAACGAGTAGCGTGCTTCCCCCCATCACGAGTAATCGCTGCCGGCAAAACTCCCAACAGCAACCAAAGGGCCACAAATATTTTAATTCTCTTGTCTTTGTATTTTGAGAAGAAAAGCAACAAACCTAGCACCATGGCAACAAACTCTATTCGATAAAATTGTCCAACTTCACTAATTGAATGACGAGGATTTATATCGCCTTTGATAAAAAGAAAATCAGTTGAAAATGATTCTAAAATATTTCTGGTTATATTTTCACTCCAAAAAACCACCTTGTTATGAAAAAAACGATCGGACACTTGAGGGGTTAATCCTAACCCTGTCTCTCCTCTCATCAGAGAATCTCTTAATCTATCTGTGCCCACTTCGGATGGTATAACTGGATCGGTAAAAACACCGATGTAATTAAATCTCTGACCACCTCCACTAAACAAAGTAGCATAAGCCGTTATACCTCCTAACACAGCCAACGTTAATAGCACCTTTGTTAATGTTTTTTTAGGAAGATTAAATATTTCTTTTTTCCAAAGAACTATCATTACCAATAAAATCGCTGGTGTGAATAATTTGGCAGTACTATATACAAGAGGCGTTGTTACCAGCAAAGCTGAGGCTGCACAAAGCCACTTACCATCTTTTGATCCCTTCTCTCCAATAGACAATGACTTAAAAAAGAAATAAAACCCAAAAAGCAAAAATGCTAGCAGCATTGTCACCTCAAAGGCTGCCCGACTATATTGAATGTGCCATGGCGATATGGTCAAAACAAATGCGGACAATAAGGCTAATTGCTTATTCTTTGTAAGTTGTTTTACTAAAAGATATAGTCCCCATATGCTCAATATGCCAAAAAGGGCGGCCGGGAGACGAACTCCCAGGGGGCTGATTCCATAAATTGCCACTGTCGGAACAGCAGCGTATAGATAAAGAGGAGTTCTCCACTCTGCCCAAGAATGAAAATGTAGAGGCAAAAAGTTTCCAGAATAATCCCTGCCCGTCTTTAAAATAGAATAAGCGTGATAACCAACATCAAGTTCGTCTCCAAAAAGTGAAACAGGAACTTCAGTCAATTTCCATAGGCGAAGAAAGGCAGCCACAAGCAAGATCGCTATCAGTAGGATTTTCGACTTGCGTTTCATATTCTTATTTTACTTGTTTTTGCCATTTTTGTCCTAACCAGAGAACAGCTGTTAAAACATAGTGATTTAATACTCCGTGATATATCTTGCTAGATGGCACTAGTCTGCGCCACTGATTAGAATTGTCTGTAAGTTTTTTGCCGCTTTCTCCATGATAGTGAGATATTCTCACTTCTGGCAAATAATACACCTTAAGCCCTTTTTCTTTTACTCGACGACAATAATCTACATCTTCAAAATACATAAAATACCGTTCGTCAAGTAAGCCAACGTTTTGTACAGCTTTCGGCGTTATTAAAAAGGCTGCGCCAACAAGAGCATCCACTTCAACTGGTTTTTTCCCCTTGGGGGCATATTTCTCAAAAAGCCCTTTTTGTCCCAACCAGTATTCCTTTATGGCGTTTTTAATTGTCGGAAAAAATAAGCAAGAATTTTGTATACTTCCATCCGGATTTAATAATCTGGCTCCAACAACACCCACATCTGTTTTCTTTTCAGCGAAATCAATAAGTTTTTTGAAAACATATCTTTTAACAATCGTGTCAGAGTTAAGAAGAAATACAAATTCACCACTAGCTTCATTGATCCCCTGATTATTCGCTTTGGCAAATCCGACATTCTCTTTATTTTCAATAAGCTTCAAGTTCTTATATTTCCTCCAAAGTTGTTTTAACTCACTAACAGAACCATCTTTGGAATTATTGTCGACAACAATCACTTCAAATTCCAAAGATGAACCCTCATTCATAACAGACTCTATGCAAGCCGTAGTTAAGTCTTTCGTATTATAATTTACAACAATAATCGATAATTTCATGTCTTTTAAAGATACTATATATACTAATATCGGTCGAATCTATACACTTTCCAATCACTGTCGCCTATTACCCAAACTTCCTTCATAATTCCCCTTCTAAAACCATCCATCTCCACTGCAGGGTCATTCCTCACCCTTTCTTCATCGGCAATAGTAATTACAAATAAGTTGTCAGAAATATAATATTCATCCTTAGATTTTAGCGTGACCTCTTTATGCAATTGCATTAAATCTCTAAATTTTCGTCCATATATGTTTGGGTCGTCACTTGCCAAAACAACTATGTTGGCATTTATCAAAGCTTGTTTCGTAATTTCATTTTCAATAATTGAAGTAATTGCTTTGGTATTTTTGGTATTCGATTCCCAATTCCCCTCCGTTAATATGCGCGGTAAGGCAATTAACGAGCTTATGGTGATTACCACCAATAATAATTTTGATAGCCAGCTATACTTTGCGTCTCTTTTTTCTAGTACCCAAAGTAAATAAAATACTATAACGGGCAAGAAGTAGTGCGTATACACCACACCAACTATGCTTAGTGCCAATAAATACAAAACCCATGTAATTCCTGTTCGAATTGATCTAATTTCTCTAGTTTTTACGTCTATGTAGGCCAAAGCTGAAGTAAAGATAAATATTACAATAGCCGCTATTTCTCTCCCTGACACATACTTAAAGAAATCAATATAAATATTTCGTATTTTTAACCAAAGTGGAATTGATCCTTCTAGGCCCAAAAAATTAAAATATAGAATTCTTGAAATAAACAATCCTGGCGGGTGTGTTAAATCAAACACTACGAAAGGGGTAATTGCAAACAACACTCCTACTACAAATGGTGCAATACTCTGTATTCTATTTTTAATTTTATGAAAACTTAAAGATAATACAAATATAACTATCATGAAAGCAGACAAGTAGTGATGGTGAATTGTCATTCCCATGCTAAGGCCTGCAAGAAACTTCCAATGCAATTTCTTTCCCTTTATCAGGAGGAGGGATAAAACAACCCAAAACGGTATTAAGTTTGGGTTCCAGGCCCAGCGACTAGTCTGAACCAAGGGCAACCAAACAACTAATAATAACGCCCCACAAATAAACCTAAAATTATCGAGTTTCCGCTTGTGCAACAAGACAGCAAACAATATTATTGTCAATAAGCCCCAAAAGACCGATGCATAAACGGGTGATAGCAAGTCAAATCCACCTGCGATGGCAGCAGGCAAAAGCATATAGTAAGTTAGCGAACTGAAAACTTTATCGCCTCCTTCAGAAATAGGTCCTATTAGTGTTAATTTTTTACTTTCCCAAATTTCCTGCATTCTTACCAGATCGCTGGATTCATCCCACAAAAACCTAGAGGTTGTTTCTAAATTCCACATTCTTACTGCAACTGCAACAATCAATAAAAGTGCCAAGATTAATTGCAGTTTGAAATTTTTTTGAATCTTCATTAAATTAATTTACGACCTCGCAATCGCGTTACATTGTCCACTAATATTTTTGATAGTCCTAAGTAAAAGAACGGGGTAACTACAATGAAATATCTACTAAATGGAGCTCCCGTACTTATATATAGAAGGTAGAGCACAGGCAAAAGATAAATTACATAGGAAGGGCTCGTTTTCTTTTCCATAAAAATGTTTAATATGCTGCCAACAAAAGCCGTTGGCCAAAGGGGACTCCAAATTTGCGTGCGTAGCAGCTCAGACTGCTTCCACCACTCTCTAAAATAACCTGTCAAAAACAGAACAATACTTCCACCAACAAAAGTTGATGTATCGTGATCTATTAAAAACTTCAAACTTTTGAATTGCCAAAAAAATATATTAAATCTACCCTGTGTTTCTATAAACACCTTTAGGTACGCTAAAGAGAAGGTGATAAATGCGATTCCTACTGTTAAAAATATATTTTTGAATTTAACCTCTTCTTTCTTTAAAATAAGTTTATACGAATATATAACTGCCACAAAAAATACAGACGTTATCCAAGATTTTGATGCACCTATCAGTCCTAACAAAACTCCATGCAAAACAAAATTGCTAGGAATAAGCAAGGCAACGAGAACATAAGTGGTTGAAAATACAGACTGTCCCAAATCAAGAAGTCCTTCTGATATCAAGCTTGAAAATAGTGGATCGAATAATAAAAAGCCCGATGCCAAAATTCCAATAGAAGCACTATTAAATATTTTCAAGCCAAGTATGTATATTAATACTAAAAGCAATAAACCAAATACGATTTGAATTAGAAAAGGATTATCAAAAATTATAGTAGAAAAACCAAAAAGGTATTTTACCAAAGGAGCTTGCTGAAAATTATACTTAGTTGGACTTTCTCCTTTTGCATACAAATATCCCGACGCAATATAAATATCGCTATCCGATATATGTATTCTATCCTTAATCCTATCTTCAAGATCTTCAATGTCTTGTGATCTTAAATAATCACTAATCAGGTTTTGATTAAATTGATAATTCAGCGCATCCGGATGTCGAAAAAATACAAAAATAGAGTAAAAAATTACAATTAGGATAATGTGAAGATAGTTAATTTTTTTCATTGTCTAATAAGCTTCAGGGTTTGTTTCGTGTACTTCAAATATTATGTTCATCGAAGGATTTTTAAACTCAGATACTTTAGTTAGATTGTGCTCTATTGCTTGTTGTTCAGAAATGCTTAGGGGGTCTCCAATAATTGTAATGTCTTTTTTAGGATCTTCTTTCCAGTCTATTTGCCTAACCTCCACATTTGAAAAATGATAGTAGGTTGCGGGAATAGGCGCAGAGTAATAGTTGTTTCTGTAAAAAGGGTCTACCTCTTTGTGGTACTCTTCCGGATTATACTTAAGATGATACAACAAAAGTATGTATGCTCTAGGATTTCTGGCATCGTCCAGCAAAAAAAACTCATCTGGTCTTTCTTTGATATATTCTGCAATCAAGTCGTATCCATAATTCCACCCCGACGCTCTCTCTTTCGGGAACAATATAAAATAAGAACCAAATAGAACAAAAAGAGAATACCCAGCCACACCCAAAAGAAGAATTCTTAGATGCGGTTTTAAAGAATCTAAAACTGTATCTATTCCCAAACCCAAAACTATTGATAAAGGAATGATAAAAGGAAAGGATTTTTGAGATGAGACAAAATAGCTTGATACTACAGAGGGAAGCAATGAGGCAACAACGTATATTGCTATAAATTTGTATCTATCATCTTTAATTCTTTTTATTAGCAAATACGACCCGACAATATATGGAATAACCATCCAATTAAACATCATAGAGAGCTTTGGAATAGTATGTTGTAGGTCAATATCCGGATTCTCATAGAAAAGCGTTTTAGGAGAAAGATAAGTAATAAAATTCCAAAAATTGCTAATATCGAGCTGAGCACCCTTTATCCAAAAGGCTCGTGTCCCAATATGGTAAAAATGTGGAATGTGCAATATTAGGCCAACAATAAAAGCGGGTAGAATGTTTTTGATATTCTCTTTTGTTAACAACTTACGTCTAAAAACAATAAAATAACTCAGCAAAAATAAAGGAGCTAAAATTCTTTGATTATGGGAAATATAAGTAGAAAGCGATAAAAATATTATGGCTAAAACCAAATTCCTAGATTTTTTTTGCGAAATATATAAAAAGTATGCGCCAATATTAAAAATTAAGAATGCGAGCGTCGTTTCATAACCAAGTCTTGCATTGAAAACCATCCAGGGAGAAATTGAATAAAAAAATGTGATTACAAAGTAAGAAAGTTCTAATTTGTAAAGCTTCATTTTTCGAACAAGAAAGTAAAAAAAGAAGACGCTTAAAAAAGCTGCTGACGCTGATATGGATCTGAAAACCAAAACTCCTGTACCAAAATATTTAATCAGAAAGGAGGATAAGTAAATAAACAGCGAAGGAGTATAGGACCCCATAAGCCTAAAAAAGATAGGGTTAGGAAAACCATATTCATCTTTCCCCGTTATAAAAATGGAGTAGGCATTATAAGCAACTGACGCTTCATCAACATAAAAGCCGCTAGGAATTAACTCTAATTTGTAAAAATACAGAAAGCCACTAAAAAAAAGGGTTATGACTGTTAGTAATATATAATGAATTTTTTTCATAACCATTTGGGCCTAAAAACTTTTAAAATACCTAAAATAATAAAATATACTAAATAAGGCATAATCAAAATTGGACCGTATTTTGCGTGTGAACCGATAAGCGTAAAAATTATTATTGATGTCAGAAATCCGTAAAACACAATTTTTCCTTTTTCTCTATCTCGTATGAATATGTATAGCCCTACGAAGAAAAATGGAGAAAAAACGTAAGGCAAGCGATTAGGAAAATACTCTTTAAAGTCTATAGCAAAAAAGAAATTTTTTTCAAGCTTCTTAAAAATTTGAACTTCCTTTTTGACCTCAGCGATATAGCCAATCCTGGCAAGTGAAGGTGGATATCTGTTCATCCTTTGGATCTGAAAATCAATTTGATGAGGGGAGTATGTGTAAGCTTCTTTAATATTGGTTGTTAAAACCTGAAAGATAACCAAAATAATATAAACAACTAAAAATACTTTTATTCCAAATTTTTGCATTACTTGTTTGATATTGTCCAATGTTTGGTTATATAAGTATTCAGCTAAGTGTGGCGATTAGAACCGTGCATAAATTGCCTCGTCTGATACTTTACATGCTTTCTTTTCTTTTTTCCTTGCTTTCAGGATAAATCGAATTTTAGATAAAGCCATAAAAACAATTCTTATGTAACCCGGGCTCCTTAAAAGCCTTTTTGTGAGCCCCACTATATGTTTCCTTATTAATATCGGGCTGGTAATATTTTTCCATATTAGTATTAGTTGATTCCTTTCCCCTATTCTTTGTACATATTTTTTAGGCAACAGTCCAATGGTGGACTCATGCTTATGCTGAACCCTAGCATGAGGGTCCCAAAGTAATTTATAGCCACGCTTTAACGCTCTGTATGATAAATCTAAATCTTCCCAATAAAATGGAGAAAACAACTTCTCATCCATCCCGCCCAAGTTCATCCATAAATCTCTGCGATAAACACCACTGCCACCACTCACCCAAAATGTATCATGCACTTTTTTACCTTTAGCTCCCGGTTTATGTTCAATGAATCCATTTTTAAACTCCCCCTTTGCCCAACTGTATCCCCCTTCACTAAGCGACACCGCAAATACTCTCTTATCACTAAAAAGAGGAATAACAGATACTAAAAAATCTTTTTCAGGAATAACATCCGTATTTAGCAAAACAACTAAGTCGCCCTGAGAAGTTCTGGCTCCCGTATTTACTGAGGACGAAAACCCCCTGTTCTTCTTGTGCTTTACAACTTTTACTGTTGGGAATTTCTTTTTCAACAAATCAACACTTCCGTCGGGAGAAGCGTCATCAACAACAATAATTTCAATAATGTTGTTCTCCTTGTTTTTCTGGGCATTTAATACGTGGGGGATGTTTTTCTCCAGAAGCCACTCCGTGTTGTAGTTTGGGATTACAATAGAAATTTTCATTATTTGTCGTATCTTATTTTTTTCTAACTTTAACAGCGTGCAACATTCCTAGAATAAACTTTTTTTCCTTCTCTATTTCAAATCCCGCTTCTTTGCAAACTTTGGGTAACCCGTTATTTCGATAAGTTTGAATGTGGGTGTCGTCCCAAACCCAGCCGCGTGGATAAAAATTCAACCAAAGAAACCAAATAAACCTAAACAATAAATTATCAGAAGGAACCAGAAAAACACCGTACCCGCCCTTTTTCATAACACGCTTAAACTCCTTTAATACTTTTTTAGGATGATATACGTGCTCTAACACCTCGAGGCAAAAAACCGCGTCAAACATATTTGTCTTAAATTTAAGATTTTGTGCATCTCCAACCATAAACTTCATTCTTTTGTTTCTCTTCCAATGTTTTTTGGCCCAAGCAACTGAAGTCTTAACAACATCTATACCTGTTAACTTACTTGCCTTTGATTTATCAAGAATAACTTTGGAAAACATTCCATCGGCACTTCCAACATCCAAAACTTCCCCCTTAACAGGCTCTATTAATTTCCCAATTTCTTTAAACCTTCTTTTGTGCCAATAGCGCTGAAGAGGGTCAACCTTCAATGATTCGTAATACCAGTTAGGTGGAACATTTTCATGCAAATCCACAGCTGCTTTAAAACTTTTTTCGTTGTTCATATTTAACTACCCCTAATAACAATATTTGCCAATTTTTCTTAAAAAATATTTTGAATTTCTTTTTCAAACCTTTCATATTCATATACTCTACTATCTTCTTTTGCCTTTTTGGATATTTTGCCCATAATTCCCTTTCCTTCAATAATATTCCTAGTTTTTTTCAGCAACTGTCTTGTACTGTCCCATAAAAATCCATTCTCACCTTCAACAATGATTTCTTTATGTCCTCCAGCGGCATAAACAATTGGGACTGCCCCTGAAGCCATTGCCTCAACGGTAACAATTCCAAAATGCTCAACTTTTTCAGGTTCTTTTTCAGCATCAATTTCATACCCTGCGGCGGACCAAAATATCTTTGCCTTACCATATGTTTCTCTTAATTGACTAAAACTTGGGCTCTCCAAAATTCTGATGGGGTATCCTTTTGTTAATTTTCTCAACTTTTTTACGTATTCTTTTCCACCAACTTCTGTCCCACCAGCCAGAATGAATTCCCAATCATTAAACCCTGAATCATAAAGTCTCTTAAAGGCCTTTATTAAAACGTCTTGTCTCTTTGCTTGTGTTAGTTGAGAAAATCGACCTATATAAACGATTAGGTTTTCTTTTCTCTTCGGCTTAAATTCATGTACGTCAACTGGAGGATATACAACAATACTTTCTACTCCGTATTCTTTATCTATTACGTTTTTAGTAAAATACGAATTGCATATATTTTTCTCTATCCTAAAAAACTTCATTCGATTAAGCAACGACTTTCCGTCTTTGCCATGAAAGGGAACCTGGAAGTGCAAAAAGTTCTTGCGAGCTTTAAGTACCGGTATAGAACCATCAGAAACCCAAAAACAAGCATCGTATCCATCTCCGCGACCAACATCTTCAATAAAGTTCACTCCAGTTAGATCAATATTAAATCTCTTTTCTAGTTTTTCTTTAATTAACACATCTTTCCACTCAACATCAACATCATAACCCTTAGCTACCAATGCACGAGCAACACCCATGGCGTATCTCTCGCCACCACCCAATGTATCTAAATACGGATTAAATATTGCTACCTTCATTTTTTATTATGAACTGACCAAAAAAGATAAATACCTTTTTTAAATGCACCAAATTTCTTTTCTTTATTTTTTCTTTCTTTTTCTATCTTTTTAAAAGAGATTTTTTCAATTTCTGCAATACTTTTAATTACTTGTAGTACATCTGCTAATTCGTTTATTAGTTTACCTTTTTTTGCATCTACCACTTCCTTTGATTCTTCAAGCAACTTCAGGCGCAGCAACTTTTTATGATCTTTCCTGTTAAGGCTTTTTTGCTTTGTATTTCTCATTCTTCTTTTCTATTTTTTGAGGAATTCCGTCTCTCACTAATTGACGATAATGTACTTTCTTATTTTTTTTCATTTATTTGCAATTCCCACAATTTACCATAGGTAACAAACTTGCTCCACATCTGATAAATTGCATAAACAACACCTTCTGTTCCATCTTTGTACCCCTTAAGTTTGATCAACCTATACCACAACTCTGTCAACATTATTCTGAAAAACCTCCAACCTACCATTTGGGGGTGTCCCGACTTATACAAAAGTTTTGCCTCTATTTCTGACCACTCATTTGTCTTTTCAACCATTTCCGATAATTTTGAATGCTTAATGTGAACAAGCGGGTTTTTAAGATGCTCAAGACTACCCTCCTTCCCATTTTACAAACGAGTCTTTCTTCATGAGTCTTTTAACATAGTCAGGCCACCAGCCTCCATGTTTCATTTCTTTTCCCAAGATAATATTTCTTCTAGGAATTGCATAAAGGGTGATCCCTGAATCCTTTTTGGTTACTTTTAGTATTTCCTTGCGGAGAAGAGGGGTAACTCTTTCGTCAGCATCGACATATAACAACCAGTCTCCCTTTGCTTCTCTGGCTCCCTGATTTCTCCAATCACTAAACCCTCCCTTGTCGTACGAAGTGACAATTGCTTTTTTTCTAGTTGCAATTTGAATAGTCTTGTCTACCGACCCTGTATCAATTACTAAAACCTCACCCACCCAAGAAAGGGAGTCTATACATTCGCCCAACTTCTTTTCTTCGTTTTTTGTAATTATTATTGCTGATATATTATTTTTCATTTCCAAGAACCCTTTCCAAATTTGCCTAAGTAGAAATCTCTAATACCTGCCTTTTGCCATTTTCTTCCGCTTAAAAGCAGTTTAATACTTTCTCTAATTAATGCAATCTTTGCCCTTAGTGATGCATAACGCATACCAAAAAGAAGCCTGTTCCTGGATATGTAGTAATCATTAAGATCGCTTCCTATTCCTGAACTTTGAGCAACCTTGTGCCAAATGTGTGTTTTGGGAGTATAGAGAACATTCCACCCATTCTTTTTTAATCTCTGAGATAAATCAGCATCTTCTAGATACAATCGGTATTTTTCATCAAACAAGCCAATATCTTTAAGAGCATCGCTTTTCAAAAACACGCAGGCGCCTGTAGCAAAATCCACCTCTCTTGTTTTCTCAAATTGACCCTTATCTACTTCGTCTACTCCATGGTTTGTGCCGTATACATTGTTCCAGTCAATATCTCCTCCTGCATACCAAATCACTTTTCCTAAATCTTGTTTCTTATACCTCTTGTGAAACTCAAATCCCTTGGCAAAATATATTTTAGGGACTATTGCTCCAGATTTTGGATGGCTCTTGGCTACTTTTAATAACATGCTAATTAAATCCTGATCGATCTCTGTATCGTTATTTAAAACTAAAAGGTAATCGGCACCTGAGTCGAGAGCGTATTTCATCCCCACATTATTTCCTGCGGCAAATCCCAAATTAGTTGCATTTTCAATTTGAGTACAGCTTAAATTCTTTTTTGTAATTATTTTGAATTCTTTTTCTACCGCCTTCTGAGAACCATCTGAGGACGCATTGTCTACAACCACAATCTCTAATTCATAATTTGATGGCTGCACTTTTCCAAAACTATCTAAGCATTCAATCGTGTCTTTTTTTCTGTTCCAATTTAAAATAATTACAGCAACTTTCATATACTTTTTATTAAGACAGTTTAAACTTTCTCTTAACTTTTTGAATTACTCCGCCGCCACTCTTTAGAAGTGTATCTGCCTGCCAATAATGAAGATCTGTTTCCTGTTTTTTAATTGTCTTAATAACTTTTCCAACTCCAATTTCTTGTTCTGTGAATTTTTCGATTTGCCAGATCTTAAGATATAACACCAGCTCAGAAAATGCTTGCAGTAAAGCTAAGGCAAGCCCGTGTAGCCCGTCCTTGTATCCTTCCCCTGCAAAATAACGACTGAAAAACTCAGAAGCGGGTTTAGAAACAATACTTTTCCATGAAAACTTATGTCCTTCTTTTATCAACCCTTTCGCTTGAAACCCAGTATATCTGTTCATCCTCTCGATATATTGCTCTATAGATTCATAATGATTATGAATTATTGCTAAATCTTCTTTTGCTGGAAGATCTAGTCCTTTTCCTTGAGTCATTGGAACTGAATGGATTATTTCACTCCAGGAAACAAAATCTTTTTGAAAGAACCTAATGTTATAATCCGGCCACCAGCGTGAATGTTTCATCCACTTTTTAAAAATTATATTCTTTCTTGGGAGCCTGTAGTAATTAGCCGTTGGTTTTTTAATAATTTTCTTTAACTCATTAATTAACAGCTTTGGAAGTTGTTCGTCAGCATCTAAAATTAGTATCCACTTACCTATAGCTTTACTGATTGCAAAATTTCTGGCTGGCTCCACATAGCCCATTCTTTTGTACTCGTAGACTTTTGCGCCTGCTTTTTTAGCAATATCAACAGTACTGTCTTCAGATTTCATGTCTACCACGATTATTTCATCGGCAAAACCCTTCACTGAAGCAATTGCTCGAGGCAGATTTTTCTCTTCGTTCAGCGTGTTGATGACTACTGATATCTTTGTCACGCCTAAATTTTACCATTTTATGAGGAGTTATTCACACGAACCCCGTGTTTTTAATTATTAACCTTAAAAATATCAACTTCGCTATTTTCGAAGATTTTGGTTATCCCAAGCTGAGTTTCCCCCAATGTTGCTCTCTGTCCTTTGATCCAATAGACATAAGAAATATTCTCTTCTTTTATAAATGTTCTTGCTTCTTCTTGGTTTAACGTACCTAGAAAGTACTCTACCTTCTCGCGCCTATCATTCCATTCATATCCAGTTATATTTAAATTCACTTCATCTTCTAGATAAACAACTTTTTCGCCAAAGGCAGACACATAAGCCGTAGATTCGTATAAGTACAAAGGTCTGGGCGGGTTTATCAAAGCTTCCTTTGCCGCCTCTTTATCAAAAGGGTAAGTTAAAACTACACCCTCAGGCTGCTTAGACAGAAAGGTTAATGCTTCAAGTTCTTCGATTGATATCTTTGCGGGAGGACGACTTGGTAAATAGTGCTTTAGTGTCGCTACTACCGCAGGAGCACATAAAGAGATGGCAACAATAATCATCAAAACACGCAACGCCCCTTTCTTTTCTTCAACCCATTTCCCAAACATAATACCAGCCAATACGCCAGAAAAGGTTAACGAATAATATAAAAATTGGATCGTGTTCCACGGGGTTCCTTGTTGAAGAAAAAACATGGGAAACAGTATTCCAAAAAGTATAACTGTTGCAAAAAATATTTCTACAAAAGATAGTTTTTTATATTTCTTAAACCATTGAAGAACTAATGGTGCTTTAATAATCCTAATACCCATATTGCCAACTATAAAAATCAAAAAAGCGGCGGAGTAAGCTGGAATCGCCTTGAACCAAACATTGCCCCATCTGTAGTTAACCATAGCCTCAGCAAATCTCGGCCAATAAAACCTATCAGAAAGAACCATCATTGTTTCTAAAAACCAAAATGGACTAAATACAATAAGACTCGATGCTCCTCGATTTAGAGGAAAGAATAACAAAGCAGACACAATACTCGACATACCAAAAACCTTAAGCATTGTTGTTTTCCTTTTTATCACAAACTCATAAAGACCAGCCAAAAACAGGCCACCCAAAGACAAAAGACCTGCATAAACTTTCACTTGAATAAGTACCCCAAAAATCAAAGATACTACCAGTAAGCGACCAAAGGATGAAGTTTTTTTAAGATTAAGCAAGCCTATTAAGCCAAGCAGCATCAATACGATTGAAAGCGCAAATGGTGGATTAATAAGTGTTGAAAGAGCCTGTTGCGACCAGAACAATGATTCTCCGCCAATCTGACCACTTCTAAACAATGTAACTATCCAACCGAAACTTCCCGCAAAATACACAAAAAATGTTGCCCAAAAAGCTTGCGTTTTTGATTTTCTCCAAAGATAAACAAATTTATAAGTAAGAAACCCAGTCAAAAAAGCAATTATTGAAGGTATTATCTGAAAATACAATGTCCGGATAGGAATGGTTGTAATTTTATGAATAAGAGCAACTAGTAAATCAAAACCTACATGATAATTTTTGAGACTTTCTCCCGCGAAAACAGGCATTGTCCAGTTACCATTAGCTAACTGATTAATCAAAGCAATGTGCCATACTCCGTCATGCCCGTTTGGTCCCCAAAATCCCATGCCAAAATCATAAAGCAGTCCACTCTTCATCATTACCAAGGACCAAATCACAGATCCAAACAGTATTAATATTCCAGAAGATGCCAGCATTTTTTTCTTCATCTATCTTTCTTCTACTCTCAAGTTGTTACTTTCAAAAATAGCCTTTTTCTCTCCATATTTCTCGGTCTGCTCCTCTAGCCATGCCTCTAAACGATAACCGTAATCATAGTCCGGCTCATAAATGATAAAGGTTCGATCCCCGTCTTCACCTGGTAAATAACCATACTTATTTAAAGCATACCATTTAAAAAGATAATCCCAAGGTTGCTCTTGATAATAAGGAATAATATATTTATGTGTCTTAAACGACTCCCCATCAGCAACTCGATACATGAAATCAATTGCCTCTATCCTATCTTGCAATGTAATCAGGTTATATGTTCCTATCGGCACTAAATTAAACCCTGGTTTCAAAAAACCCTTAAAGTGAAACAAATTAATTGCCACAACTGAAACAATAACTATTAGCCCAAGCAGCTTGGTTTTCTTTTTACGCATTAATATATTCATTGCCCAGGCTACTATTAAAACGAAAAAAGGGATCAAGGCAACCATAAAAAAACCATTAATTCCTTGATAAACCACCAAGCCTAAGAACATTATCAAAGCCCCACAAAATAATATTTTTATATTCTTTGCCGTCTTATCCTTGTCCCTCCATACACTGCCAATGGTATAAACCACCCAAAACAGAATTGTCAGTCCAATTGTCGATACTTTGTACGAAAATATATTTTGCGCTTCTTTTAATAAAAGCTTTAGGTTGTCTAATAGTCCTCCACCACTTATCGACAAACTACTTCCTTCAAGAAAATGACTGTAGATTGAAGAAGCAACAAGAAATTCATGCCTCAGGTCAAATACAATTAGCGGGAGGTGTGGAACTAGATAAGCAAAGAGACATAAAAGTAAATAACTCTTTTTGACAAACAAGCTTTTTCTAAAATACAAAGCATATACCAAGAAAAGCGGTAAAAAGAAAAAACCAATCGCCCCATTAAATTGAGCGATGATTCCCCCGAAAAACAGAGCCCAAGAAAAATCTTTTATATTCTTCCCTTCTGACCTAGTTAAAAAATATATCACGATAGAGGAAAAAAGAGGAATCAAAGTAACGTTTGAAAGCCATCTTGAATAAGAAATAGCAGAATATGAAACAGCATAAAATAGTGCAGCAATTAGACCAACCTTCTCATCAAATAATTTTTTTGCCGCTAAAAAAATGAACACTACCGATAAGCCATCGAGAAGAGCCAGCCCCATACTTACACCTGCAGGGTTCCAGGAAGACAATAAATATAAAGGAAGCATTAAGTAGTAAAATATTGAACCATGATATATTCCCTCTACGTCGGTTTTGTGTCCCAATAGTTTAATACTTCTGTTTTCCCATATTTCTCTTATGGCTAAGCCGTGGTATCCCTGATCAAAATGGAAAAGAAGTGTATTTTTAACATTAAAAACTCTTAAGAAGATTGCCAATGCAATTATTGCAAGTAACAGCCACTTTATTTTTTTGGTTTTTGTCCCCATGCTTCCAGTTCTCCTGTAAACGCCTTCAATGAAATATTTCCCATGTGTAATTTTTTAACTATTTTCAGCATAATATCTAACATATTTGGAGCATAGTACCTTAGTCTGTTCACTATATATTCCAGGCTTAACACATGATATGTCTTACCTGTTTTAATATTCTCGAATCCTGCCTTTTCCAGAGCAAGTTTCATCGTTTTTTCGGAAAAGTATACAACGTGCTCAACTGGTTTATAGTGATACCATAGTGAGCCCAACAATTTAGACCACCAACCGCCCACGTCTGGCGTCACTAAATAAACATAACCACCGGGTTTCAATATTTTACGTACCTTTTTGAGCTCGCCAACTGGATCTGTTACATGCTCAATAACATCCTGATATAAAATAACGTCAAAACTATCCTTGGAGTATGTATTGTTTTTCAAAACGCTATTTTTAACCTTTAACCCACGCTTCTTAGCAAAATTGTATGCATATTTTGAAATCTCTAAACCCTCTGCATCTTTCCAGCCAAGCTTCTTTGCTTCTTCCAAGCAATCACCTAAGGCGCAACCAACATCAAGAAGCTTTCCCTTTCCTATTCTTTCCTTAATCTTCTTAAGACGATCTGAAAATGTCTTTTTATTAACAACCATTCCATCAAAATAATTAGCGTAACCTCCCTTTGGATTTTCGTTAATAAAATACCGTTTGTCGTATTGTGCAAGAAGATTTTCTGGGGGGAAAAAGTCCCAAACCATTCCACAATTCTTACAAGAAGCCAGTCTGTAACCAGACATTGCCCAATATTTGTTAATCTTCTTTTTACCACAAACAGGACATCGTGTTAAATCCCTCATTTTTTGGATATTAAATTATTAAACACTCTTTTAGCATCTTTTACAATCGATGGGCCTACCAACATATAAATAGTTAATGTGTAAATAGCAGCACCCAACCCAACTAGTAATCCGATTGAGTACAGGTTTACAGGCAGTATTTTCCTAACTATAAACAAAATTACACCCATTAGTGCAGCCGCAATGGCGGGCCTAAAGATGCCTTCTGAAAGTGAGAATTTTACATAACGTCTAACAATATATATGGCAATGACTGAGCTTCCTCCTACCAAAGCATAACCCAAAGCAGCCCCGTTTATACCGAATTTAATGGCTAGTGCGGGTATAAACAACCAAGTAAGCACTGTCCACATAATCATTAGCTTAAAAGTTGTTTTAATCTGCCCAATAGCGTTTAATAGGTTTGTTAATTGCGTGGTTGCGGCCGCAAATATAGTATTTATGCTTATCAAAAACAATGGAATTAAAGCGGGTTCCCATTTTTCATATCTTGGAATAATATCAACTAACATTGGCGCCAAAAGAACTAGACCTACAACGGTCGGAAAAACAAGAAAACAAACAAAGAAAATACTACGAGTAACCGATCTCTTCAGATGAGCCTTCTCATCTTGCATTCTTGAAAATGCAGGAAACGTTACCTTAAGCACATGATCCATGAATAATCTTAATGGCATATATGCCCACTTCTGAGCCCAACCTAAAAGACCTACTCCGGCAGTACCCAATATACTACCTAAATAAATCGTCATCCCGTCATCTTTCATAGTTGCCAGAAACG
>Ga0208904_1000216_pt1 | contig 50107 bp, 46 predicted proteins | sample AntAceMetag02UKB_FD_184774 | JGI IMG/M metagenome (GOLD analysis project Ga0208904, IMG submission 184774) | Saline lake microbial communities from Ace Lake, Antarctica - Antarctic Ace Lake Metagenome 02UKB (SPAdes) (version 2) | ecosystem: Environmental > Aquatic > Non-marine Saline and...
ATTTTATAATTCTTCAACCAATTTACATGCCTTTGGTTTATCTAAAGATGAAAGTTATTTAAATGGTTTAGGCTATTCTAAAGAAGCGACTTCAATAGGTTGCGTAGAGGCAGGAAATATTAGCTTGGAAGAAGCTCTTGGCAGCAGTTTTAGTTCTCCTCCTATTTCTATCGGTGATTGTAGTAGTTGTTCTGGCGATTCCTGTACTCAGGCTATATGTGAAGCTCTTGGTTCCTGCTATTTTTCACCAAAATCTCCTGCATGGGTTAGTCCTTATGTTGCTAGTAATTCTTGTAACGCTGAAACCTCACACGTTAACAATCCCGGAAGAATTCCTGTCGGTGTAGCCCTCACCTCTGGCAATGGTCCATATTTTGTTTTGAATAGCTCAGAAGCTTATTTTTATGCTTATGACCAATATCTATTAAATTATGGAAACAGAGACGCAATATCATACGAGAGCACTGCTGGTGATATTGTTGTTAGTGTCTCGCAAAATGATAAATATGGATTGGACACTAATCCAGATTGGACCGAGCGTACAGATTTATATACTCGGGTTGGTTATTCAGGCTGTGGTAATGGTGAAGGTATGGAAAATTTGTGGAGATTTTATAATTCTTCAACCAATTTACATGCCTTTGGTTTATCTAAAGATGAAAGTTATTTAAATGGTTTAGGCTATTCTAAAGAAGCGACTTCAATAGGTTGCGTAGAGGCAGGAAATATTAGCTTGTCACAATTTTTCTCTGGTGCTACTGCAGTTACCATTACTGATACTTGTACCGCTGATGATGTTACTTGTTATACTACTGCTTTCAACAATGCTTGTGCGACTCAATCATCACTTCAGACTTGTGATGGAGGTTATTACTGGGTGGATTCGCAGAGTATTTCTGTTGGAGGACAATCATGGGCGGTAACTCTTTGCACTAGTGGCAAACAATGGCAGTCTACTGCTATTTCTGGTTGTGATTATGGTGTCGCTGTGACTACTACTCCTACTAGCAATAGTCTTCCTACTGGTACGCTTACAAGCACATCTTGCAGTAATGGAGCTGTAACTGTCACTGGTTCAGCTTCTGATCCTGACGATACTTCAACGCCTACTGCGCTTCATGTCTATAAAGACACTGAACTTTTAGGTAGTTGCACTACTGGTACTGCTGATGTTTTCTCTTGCGGTTTTTCGGGTGTGTTAGATGGGACTTACAGCATAACAGTTTACGCCATAGACCACGAAGATGCTACTCAGAATTTTTCTTTTAATGGCGCTCAACCTGTTACTTGTGAAACCGATCTTGGTTGTGGCGGAGCGGGATGTCCTTAAACAAATTTAAACTAAAATATTAATATGAAATTGAAATCAATGTTTTTTATGGGAGTAGTGATGTTTGTTCCGACTGTCGGGGTTTTGGCTCAAACTTTAGAGACTGTTCCTGGGCAAACTTCGGTGACTGGTGATCTCACTGGTTATCTAAATAATCTTTATAAATTTGGAATCTCGATTACTGGAATTTTGGCTATTTTTATGATAGGATTAGGGGCCTTTGCTTATATCGTGACTTCAGTAGGAAATTCTTCTAAAATGATGGACGCCAAAGAAACTATTAAAAATGCTTTAATCGGATTAGTAATTGCCTTAACCGCTTATTTATTACTTTTTGTAATTAATCCAGATTTAGTAAGTGGAACTTTAAACGCTCCGAGCACCATTATAAATGCCATAGAAGAAGAAGAAATTGATGATTCTGCTGTGGGTTGTTGTATTTGGTTAAGCGCTACAGCTGCTACTTCTTGTGAAAACAATTATACATACAGTACTTGCAATGGTTTGAACGGGACTTTTAAAGAGGGTAGTTATACTTGTGATGCTGTAGGTTCTTCATATACTTGTGGTTCAAGCGCTGACCCTACTCCCGATCCTGTTGAAACAGGTTGTTGTACTTATAGTACTGGTAGTTTGTTTACTCCTGCTTGTTTGGAGGACATTGAAGAGGAAGAATGTCAACTTTATACTAACAATGATTTTACTCCTGGTGCAAGTTCTTGCGTGGAAAGCACATCGGGACCTTTGACAATTTACACATGTGAATAATCCAATCAACTCAAAATATGGGAAGTATGATAAAAACCACTCAAGAAATTGCTGATTTAAAAGAAGGAGGAAAAATACTTCGAGAGGCTTTGAATATGGCTAAAGAAATGGCTCGGTCTTCGACAGGACAAGTCTCAACTATGGATATTAATTTAGCTGCTGAAAAAGTAATTTTAGATCGAGGAGGGAAACCGGCTTTTAAAGGTTATCCCGAGGGAGATTCAAATCCTTTTCCAGCAACGGCCTGTGTTTCACTGAACAATGAAATTGTTCACGGTGTTCCCTCGACGAATCGCTTTGTTCAACCGGGAGATATTGTAAAAATTGACGTGGGAGTAAAGTACAAAAATTTATTTACTGACGCGGCTCTTAGCATAATTGTGGGTAAGGGAAGTGAAACGGCTAAAAAAATTGTTAAAATTACTCGAGAGAGTTTGGAGATCGGATTAAGAGAAATTAAGGCCGGAAATTTTTTAGGAGATTACAGCCAAGCAGTGGAACAATTTGTTGTTAAAAATGGTTTTTATGTGGTGCGAGGATTAGTTGGCCACGGAGTTGGTTATGAAGTTCATGAAGCTCCTCAGATTCCTAATTTTGGAAAAGCTGGAACGGGAATGAGATGGAAAGAAGGGATGGTTATTGCATTAGAACCGATGGTCAATGAAAAAAATAGCAGTATAAAATTAGGATCAGATGGACTTACTTTTCTAACCAAGAAAGGCGGACTATCAGCTCATTTTGAAAATACAGTGGTAGTGACAAAAAACGGATGTGAGATTCTTACAAGGTAGTTCATAAAGTAAAAAGTTTATAAAGTTTGTAAAGTATTTGCGATTATGATGATTTTTATTTATGAATGACTTTATAAACTTTTAACTTTATAAACTTTTTAACTTACATATGTATTATCTCGGTATCGATTGGGGTCAAAGTAAATGTGGATTGGCAATTGCTGATGAAGAAAATAGAATTGCTAGTGTTTATAAGCAAGTTCTAGCGGCTGATGTTTATCAAGCAGTTTTTGATTTGAGCCAAAGAGAAAAGATTAATAAAATAATTGTTGGTTTTAATGAAAAACTTCTCCAGAGAAAACTTTTTAACTTATTTTTAGAGGAAATTAAAAAGAATGGGATTCCAATTGAATTGGAAAATGAGGATTTTTCTACTCAAGTAGCTCATAGAAATTTAATAGACGCTGAACAGAAGAAAATTTTTCAAGGAGATGACATTGAATCTTCCAGGGTTATTTTGCAAAGTTGGTTAGACAGAGAAGGCAATGAATGATAAGATTGAAATAGAATTTGCTTCAGAAATTAAAAATTTAAAATCAATAATATGGAAAAAGAAAATCAACCCCAATATTCTGTGGTTATTCCTACCTACAACGAATCTAGCAAGGAAGATGATATGAAAAATCATTTAGATTCAATTAAAAATTATTTTGAAAAAAAAGATTTGAGTTATGAAATTGTGGTGGCTTTGGACGGTCCCACCGATGAAACGGCTAATTTAGTTAAAAAACATTCCCAAAATAATAAAAATGTTAGAATTTTAGATCGAAAAATTAATCATGGAAAGGGTTATACTTTAAGAGAGGGTTTGCTAGCAGCTATGGGGGAAAGAAGACTTTTTACTGATATGGATGGAGCTACTCCAATTGAAATGTTGGATCGATTAATTCCAGAGATGGACAAGGGTGTAGATTTAGCGATTGGCTCAAGAGATATGCATGAATCAGAAATTAAAAAACATCAACCATTTTGGAAAGAATGGTTGGGAAAAATGGGGAATTTATTAATTCAATTTATTGGAGGTCTTTGGGGAAATAAAGATACTCAATGTGGTTTTAAAATGCTTACAGAGCAAGCAGTAAAAGATATTATGCCCAGAACAGTAATTAGTAGGTGGGGAATTGATTTCGAGATTTTAATTATTGGAAAAAAACTTGGCTATAAAACTGTTCAGGTTCCAGTAGAATGGAATGATAGGGGTGAAAGTTTAGTTGGCCTTTCTGGCTATATTAGCACTTTTAGAGATTTATTTAGAGTTAAATTAAACCTAATTAAAGGAGTTTATAAACTTGATAAAAAAATAGAAAATATTAAAAAATAATAATGAGTTCAATAAAAAAAATAAAAACAAAAATTAACTCTAAAGTAGACGCTCCTAAAATAAAAAAAGAAAAATTTTCTGAACTGAGGCAAGACTTGATTAGCGGGGATTGGGTGGTGATTGCTAATAGTCGAAGAAAACGACCGGATGATTTTAAAACTAATACTGTGATTGACGAAAAAAGTAGTATCGAAAGTTGTTTATTTTGTGACCCCGTGTCTTCAGGTCAAGAAAAAGATGTTTTGATTTACAATACTTCTGACGATGATTGGAGCTTGAGAGTTTTTCCTAATAAATACCCGGCTTTCGATCGTCCTATTGGTGGTAAAATCCGACATCAAGAAGAGGGTCCTTATTTTAAAATGGATGGGGTGGGCTATCATGAAGTAATTGTAACTAAAGATCATTTTGAAAGAATTGGGACAATGGATAATCTGAAAGTAGCTGAGATTTTTGATGCTTTTCAAACTCGCTATTTGGATTTAATGAATAAAAAATCAGTTCGTTATATCGAAATATTTCATAATCAAGGCAAAGAAGCTGGGGCTTCGATTTTTCATCCTCATTCTCAATTAGTGGCTATTCCAGTTATTTCTCCTTATATCGAATTAGAATTGCAGGGTGCCGAAAGGTATTATAAATCGAATAAAAAATGTGTATTTTGCAATATTGTAGAATGGGAACTAGAGGAGGACAAGAGAGTTATTTTTGAAAATGATAAATTTATTGCTATTTGTCCTTTTGCTTCTAGAAGAGCTTTTGAAGTTTGGGTTTTGCCGAAAGATCATGAACCTTATTTCGAGAGAATGGCAACTGAGGATAAAATTCAAGTCGGTGAAGCTTTGAATGAGACTATCCGAAAAATAAATGAAGTTTTAAATGATCCAGATTATAATTTTTATTTACATACTTCGCCTTGTGATGGTAACGATTACGGGCATTATCATTGGCATATTGAAATATTACCTAAAACTTCTATTTGGGCGGGTTTTGAGTTGTCGACTGGGATTGAAATATCGGCTATTGAACCCGAGAAAGCCGCCACAGCCTTGAAAAAAGCCTAGAGATTTATTTTTGGTGTACTTCCTCGTTAGATTTTCCGCTACTCACTCGACGCACCGTTAAGTGCGCCTCGTTCGTTGCTCAAATCCGCCTTGAATTACACTCAAAAATAAATCTCTAGAACATTTTTAAAAGAATATTAAAAACTTGAATTTTAAAATTGAAAATTAGATATTATAAATTGTTTACAAATTATAAATTACAAATTACAAATTTTGAAAAAACTTTTGAATTTTGCACTGTAGTATTGAGATTTTAATTTTAACTTTTTAATCAGTCTGAAACATGTTAATTGATGTAAATCAAGCCGTAGAAATTCTCAAGGGTGTTCCTTCTCAAATTTCGGTGATGCTTATTAGCGTAACTCCAATTTTTGAATTAAGAGGTGCTATTCCAGTTGGAATTGGAGTTTATAAAATGGGAATTTTAGAAGTTTATTTTTGGGCGGTTTTGGGAAATATTATCCCGGTTATATTTTGGGTTTTCTTTCTTGAATTTATTACCGAATGGTTGTCTAGTCGTTTTCAATTTTGGAAAAAGTTTTTTGATTGGCTTTTTGAGAGAACTAGAAAAAAAGTTAGTGATAAAATTGAAAAATATGGCGACTGGGGTTTATTTTTTTTAGTAGCAATTCCACTGCCGGTTACTGGCGGATGGACTGGAGCTTTAGCGGCTTTTTTATTTGGAATTAATAAATTTAAAGCTATCGGAATAATTTTTTGCGGAGTTTTAGTAGCGGGTTTAATTGTGACCTTGTTAACTATTGGCGTCTTTAGTTTTTAATTGAAAAAATTACAAAATTAAAAATTTATGATAAACTAGATTCGTTAACTGGAGTTAGAAATCTTAAAAATAATTATGAAAAAATATTTAGTTATTGCTAATTTTAAAATGAAATTAGCTAGTAAAACTGAAACGGAAAATTGGTTGATTAATTTTGAAAAGGCTTCGAAAAATTTTTCGTCTGAAAAAGTGGAAACTGTTTTATGCCCACCTAGTATTTTTCTGGGAAATTTTTCTGAAATCATTAAAAAAGATGAATTTTCTTTAGGAGCGCAGAACTGTTTCTGGGAAGACACAGGTGCTTATACTGGAGAAATCGGTCCTAAAATGTTAACTTCTATGAGTGTTAATTATGTTATCTTAGGCCACAGTGAACGTCGAAAATATTTTAACGAACAGAATTCAGAAATTGCGCTCAAAGTTGAAAAAGTTTTGAAAAATAGATTAAATCCAATAATTTGCATTGGAGAGAATTTTGAAGAAAAAAAACAAGATTTAACTATGCAAGTTATTTTGAAACAACTCCAAGATATTTTAGGAAAAATTGGAAGAGGGAATATCGAAAAAACGATTATATGTTATGAACCAATTTGGGCTATTAGTGCCAACAATCCTGAAAATCCTCCGACTTCTAATGAAATCATGGAAGCCAGATTATTGATTAAAAAATTCTTAGTTAATAAATACGGGCAATCGACAGCCGAAAGAGTCAAAATAATTTATGGTGGGAGTGTTGATAATTTTAATGCAAAAGAAATCTGTTTAGAAACTGGAATGGAGGGAGCTTTGGTGGGAAGTGCTTCCACTAAACCTTATGACTTTTTAAAAATAATAAAAGCGTTTGACTAAAACTTTTTAATTTAGCACATTTCTTTGTCGAGCCTTCCGTCACTCGCTCGTCGTATCATTCAATACGCCTTGCTCGTTACTCGGGCTCTCCTCGAACTGCACTTAAATTTAAAAGTTTCAAATTTCCTTCGCCGCGGTGAATCAATTTCGCCTCGAATTGCACTTAAATTTTTTAATTCAGAAATCTTGGAGCTTGTTCCAATATTCGAATTTTAAAATCTAAGTATATTCCAGAACTAAACTGCATTCAAATTTTTTAATTCGAATGGAGTTAAAGAAAATAAATAGTTAATTTTAATTTTATAAACTCATTAAATGAAAAGTAAAACTCTGGAAATTTTGCAAAAAGCTATGAAAAATAAGACAGCTGTTGGAGCATTTAATACTTCTAATATGGAAGTAACTCAAGCAATTATAATGGCAGCCAATGAATTAAAAAAACCTTGTATTATTCAAACGACTTTTTCAACCATTGAATATACTCTTGAAACTATCGGTGATTTAGTTGCCTCTAATATTAAAAAATTAGGTAAAGATACTAATATCGGATTTCATCTTGATCATGGTCATAGTTTGCGTGATATTATTAAAGCTATTGATTTGGGAGCGGACTCTGTAATGATTGATGCTTCTCGAATGACATTAGAGGAAAATATTGCTATTACTAAAGAAGTGGTTGAATATGCTCATCCGAAAGGAGTAGCAGTTCAGGCAGAATTAGGAAAAGTACCTTATTTGGGAAGTGAACAATTGGATATAGATTGGAACGAAATTATGACTGATCCTGATGAAGCTAAAAAAATGGTAAAGGAAACTGGTGTGGATGCCTTGGCGGTTGCAATTGGCAACGCTCACGGTTTTTTTAGAGAGAAAAGCGAGCCGGATTTTAATAGACTGGCGAAAATTCGAGCCAAATTACCAAATACTCCGTTGATTTTACATGGAGCTTCCGATTGGGTTAATGGAAAAGTGGTAAAAGCGATAGAAGGAGGTATCTGCGCTTTCAATATTGATACTGACACTCGGATTGCTTTTTGTTCAGCGATTTGTAAGGTAGCAGGAGATAAACATTGTGAAGTTAATGATCCTCGCAAATTTTTAAAAGTTGCTCGAGATGATGTTCAGAAAGCAGTAGAAAGAAAAATTAGAATGTTTGCTGTAAAATAGTATTTATTTTTTTAAAATCCCCCTTGGGGGATTTTATTATGGAAAGATATTTTACTAGTTCGCATTATTGAATCAAAAAATTTAATTCAAATTGTTTTTCAAAAGTAGATCAAATTTTACTCAAAAAGCATTTGCTAGTTTTTAAAAATTAATCTAAAATACACTCAGAATCTAGATAATTTAATTTATGAATGGTATATCTATTCCTAAAAGTGATGCTAATTATTTTTGGACTTGCCATTGTGTTGGCAAGATTTTTCAGTATGGAATAACCGCCAATAAAATTAAAAGAATTATTAAATATCCCGATCGAAAAGAAGAAGGAATAGCCGAGAAAACTATTGCAGTAATGCGACAAAAATCTAAAAAAGATCATAGCAAGGGGGAGGAATGGGTGATGTATCAACTTAAAGGTAGTAAGAAAATAATTATTTCGGCTTGGTTTTATCCAGGAATGACTCCTTCTGGAAAACAGATTTTTATTCCGGACGAAGTTTGGGATGAGATTGCCAGGCAAATTGACGAAGAAGAGAAAAAATAATAGAGGAACTGTTCCCAGTCACCTTTTTTACTGCCCGTCTCGCGTCGCTTGCCGAGGCGGAGAATATCTTGTTAAGCTTCATGGCTAAGTCGAAAATTTATAAAGTTTTACAAAAAGAAAAAACCGGATTAGGCGGTTTTTAGTTTAGGTAGTGAAAAGTTTCAAGGTTCGCCGCATATCACAAACTGCCTTGAAACAGAAAGTTTCGGCAAGGGGCAGTCAAAGTTAACTTTTGAAAATATTTTCTCTAAAAACCTTAACCTAATCCGGAAAGTCATTATAGCACTTTTTTGAAAAAAATTAAGATTAAATAAAATCAAAGTGTCTTAAAGTTTGTCGAATGTTGGGGGCTAAATTATCTGGAAGCTCGTTGATATTAAACCAACCCCATTCTTTAACATCTGGACCAGGGCTGATTATTCCGATTCTTTTGGCAAGAAAATGGTATAAGAGAGCGATATTTTCAGTAGTGCCTGGCCTTTTTATTTCAATCTTAAAAGGTTCTAGTTCAATAATTTCGATATCTATGTCCATTTCCTCCTTAACTCTTCTTTTGGCAGTTTCCTCTAGAGTTTCGGAATCTTTAACTTTTCCTCCGCAAAATTTCCAAAAATCATCCCCGCTGCTTTTATTTAGTAAAACTTGACCGTCTTCAACAATAACTGGACCAGAGGCGGTCATTATTTGATTATTTGAGTCGTTCATAAAATTAGATTAATTATTAGGTTGTGTGACTTTATTGTAACTTATCTTTGATTAATTTTGCACCCAAAGGGCATTGTAAATTTCGAATTTTGAATTTCGATTCAATGTTTTAATTTTTTAATGTTTAAAATAATCTACGAGAGAAGCTTGTAAATTCAAAGAATTAAGTTACCATTGTTTATTTCAAAATTCAAAATTCAAAATTCGAAATTTCAAAAAGTTAGATTAACTTTTTGGTCATATATTCATCTTCTAGCTTATATTCTAATTTTTCATAATATTTTCTTACTCCCACCCCAGCAATAATAGCTATTTCTTTGTAATTAAATTCTTTTTGGGCAATTTCCTCAGCTTTTTGAACTAGTTTTTTGCCTAGACCTAAATGTTGAGGAGAGTCAGCATTTTTTTTACTTAATTTGGTAGATTGACCATAAGTGTGAAGTTCTCGAATTAAGGCTGAATTTTGAAGAATCGGTAAAAAATGTTTTTGAGCAGTTTCGGATGAATTAATTCTTAATCGTAATAAAGCAAAAAGTTTTTTTTGATCTTTAGAAGTGAATTGTAAAAATATTTCAGTTCCGCCTGAGGCTGGGTAGTCAGTCCGATTTAAGAAGATTTTTTCTTTAATTTTATAATCGGAACGAATTTCTCGGCAACGGATACAACTACATTCAACTTTTTCTTGTTGTAAAATTTGACGAAGATTGGAAATGTTGGGTCCGGCTTCAATTGATTTTTCCGGGATGTCTCTTATTAACCGAGCAATTCTAACGTAAGAAGGAACGATTTTCTTGATTTTAATTAAAAGTTTTTTTAAGGCTTTGTTGCTGAGCGGTTGATAAATACCTTTCTTCCAGAGTTGATAAATTTCTGAATTTTTTGTTACTACGCAGGGATAAATTTTGAGCATATCTGGTTGAAAATTGGAATTGTTGAAAAGAGTTTGAAACATTTTAAAATCTTGTTTAAGGGAGCTTTTGTACATTCCAGGCATCATATGATAATTAATTTTAAAGCCTGCTTCTTTGAGAAGTTTAGTGGCTGTTATAGTGGATATTATTTTATGACCTCTATTATTAGCCCTTAAAACATCATCAAAAATATTTTGAACTCCTAATTCTACTCTAGTGGCGCCGAGTTTTCGGAAATTTTCAATTTCTTTTTCATTGATATAATCAGGTCGAGTTTCTAAAGTTAGTCCAATCATTCGATGTTTGGCAGTTTCATTTCGTTTTTTCTCTATTTCTAGTGAAGAGCTTCTAGATTTTTTAATAAGATTTTTTGGATAATCGTTCAGGGCTCGGAAACATTCCTTGACGAACCAATTTTGATAACGCCTTGATGGATAATTAAAGGTTCCACCCATTACAATTGTTTCAATTTTTTCAATGGAATGACCATTAATTTCTAACATTTTTAATCTGGCTTGGGTTTGAGCGTAAGGGTGAAATCTAGTAGCGATAGCTCGCATTACGGCCGGTTCATTAGAGAGATAGCTTTTGGGCATATTGTTTTCGCTGGGACAATAGACGCATTTTCCAGGGCAAGAGTAGGCTTTGGTCAAAACGGCTACTACCGCCACTCCAGAGAGAGTTCTGATTTTTTTGGTGACTAAAAGTTTTTCTAGATTTGAATTTAATTCGATTTCTTTTCCAGCTAGCATTTTTAGGTAAGTCTTTTTAATATCAGCGTTGCTTAAAACTCGAAATTTAGTTTTTGTTATTCTTAATTCTCGACAGAATTCTTTCTTGAATAATTCTAAAGAATTTTGATCGATTAAATCACGCTGGATGGCTTTTTTTATAAATTTTTTTGTGGTAGACTGGGGCATGAAGATAGTTAGAAAGTTTTTAAAGTTTCCGCCATAGGCGGATCCGCCTATGGCGGAAAAAGTTAAAAGGAGGAGATTATTAATTAAATTAAGTTTAATGTCAGTCAATTCTAGCAGAGAAAAACAAATAAGGGAAGATGTAACTGATTTTTATAATGATATCGCTAAGCAATTTTCGCAAACTCGAAAGAATTGGTGGGGTGGTTTAGGCTTTATAAAAAAATATATCAATTCAAAAGATAATTTATTGGATTTTGGTTGTGGTAACGGGAGACTGTTGGAGTTTATTTATGGTGAAAATTTGGATATTAATTACACTGGAGTCGATATTTCAAAAGAGTTAATCGAAATTGCTAAGGGACATTATAGGGATGAGAAATTTTTAGTAATTGAAGATGAGAGGAAAACTTTATTCAAGAAAGAACAATTTGATATAGTAATGTCCATTGCAGTCTTTCATCATTTTACTCCCGATATGGCTGATAATGCTTTGAAGGAAATGCAGAGAATTTTGAAGAAAGACGGAATAGTAATAATTACTGCTTGGCATCTTTGGAATAAAAAAAGATTACCTTTTTTGTGGAAATCTTTTTGGCGAGGTCTATTTAGGCTAGATTTTCAGTGGGTAGCTAAACTTCCTTTTAGCTATTCTGATAAAGAAAAAGGGCAAAAAACTTATTGGAGGGATTGCTATTGGTGGAGCAAAAGAGGTTTGGAAAAAATAGCCCAAAAAAATGGATTTGAAATTTTGGAAAGTGGTTACAGTCGAGATGAAAGGAATAATAAGAGGAATATATACTTGGTTTTGAAAAAATAGAAAAGACTAAGGCTAGTTTTGAATTATTTTATCAAAATAATAACCAACATCTGAAATCCACTTTCTAACTCCAGAATCACTATGACCAGCGCAAGAAGAACCACATTTCCAGATAATCATATCTTCTGGCGTAGTTAAGTCGTATTTTTTAATTAGAGTGGTAATTCTTTTTCCGACAGTATCAACGGCATCTTTGGGACTGTCGAAGCAAGTATGTCCGCCAGTTCCCATTCGATCCCGAATTCCTCGGTAGCCCCAATAATTAAAACAATCTTCGCCGTCTAATACGGGCACTCTTTCTCCCCAACTACTTTCTTTTTTGGCGATACTAACTAAAAAAGCAGCGGTTAGATTGTCTTTTTCTAGGATATAAGGGACCATTTGTTCAATCGGGTAGCCTTTGACCATTTCTTTGATATTGTTTTCCAGGGCAATTCTGTCCTCAGTGACAGAATTTAAACCCTCCATAATGGTTATTTGAGTGCCGAAGAGATTGAATTGCCATAATCCAATAATATAAATGACCAATATAAAAAAAGTGAAAATTGTAATTCGATAGCGAACATTGGCCATCATTTCGGCTCCTTTTTTTAATTTTTTTTTCATTCGAATTTTTTATTTTAATTTATTTTGCCATCGCTTCTTTTTTTAACTTGATTGGCATTTTTTCAATAGCGTATCGCAAAGCTGTTCGAGGCATTTTCTTTTTATTTTTGATAACATATTTAAATACTTTTTCTTCTTGAAGATTGGCGGCTTCTTTTAGCATCCAGCCATATCCCTTTCGAACTAAATCGTCTGAATCTTCTAGTAGAGTATCGGCTATTTTAAAAGCCTCTCTTAAGTGCTTATCTCTTCTTAGCGAATATATTAGCACAACCGCCGAAGCTCTCCTAAGCCAGCGATTTTTTGAGCGAGTCCATTTTTCAGTTTTAGCGGTTAGTTCTGGAAATTTATAAATTAAATAACCAAAAGCATGGGTGCAAAAATCATCGCAAGTGGACCAATTAGTAACATATTTTTTATACCAATCTTCGAAAATTAAAAAATTATTTTCAGTAAAGCAGTCCTTCTGCTGAAAGATCCAATTAAAAGCAATTGTTTTAAATTCATCTTCTTGTCTTAAAAGTTGTTCACAGATATTTTTTGTCTCTATAGTGAGCAGACCTTTGTCTTTTTTGACTATTTTTTCAAATTCAGGACAATATTTAGAAGATATTTTTTTAACTATCGGTGACCTAACACCTAAATTATTAATTTTTTCTTTGAAGAAAGTCTTAGAAGTTTTTTGATATTTTTTATCAATATTTTTAATTAATTCTCGTCTAATATTTTTAATTAATTCTTGTTGGTTCATTAGTTTATTTTATACAATACTTTATACAAAATATTAAATACTATTTCTCATATCCGCAATCTTTTTTAGAGCAGACGATTTTGTTGTTAGGTTTTTTGACTAACGGACTTTTACAGTTAGGGCATTTTTCGCCGGTTGGTTTATTCCAACTAACGAAATCGCATTTAGGATAGCCGCTACAACCAAAAAACACCCGTCCTTTTTTGGATTTTTTTTCAATAATATCTCCTCCGCATTTAGGGCATTTTACTCCAATTTTATTTTCTACTTTTTTGATATTTTTACAAGTAGGATAAGCACTACATCCTAAGAATGGTCCATAAGGTCCATTTTTTACATTCATAGGAGCACCACATTTGTCGCAAGTTATTTTTCCATTTTTACCGCCTTCGTCTTTGACGATTTTATCTTCGACTGCTTGATCTTCTTTGGTTTTTTCGGTGAATTTACATTCTGGATAATTACTGCAAGCAATAAATTTTCCAAATCGACCAAATTTTTCAATTAATTTATTTCCACAATCAGGACATTTTCGCCCTAAGTCTTTTTGGAAATCTTCTTTTTTAATTTCTTTGTTTTTCATTTTTAAGTTTTTTTCAAATGGTTTATAAAAATCACTTATAATTTTAGTCCATTCTTTTTTGTTCTCGGCAATCTCATCAAAATCATTTTCAATCTCAGCAGTAAATTGATAATCAACAATTTCGGAAAAATGTTTAACTAAAAGTTGATTCACTATTATTCCAATTTCAGTTGGGAATAATTTTTTATCCTCATCTTTTTCTATGTAACCTCTAGTTTGAATAGTGGAAATTGTTGGAGCATAAGTAGAAGGTCTTCCAATTCCATTTTTTTCTAGAACTTTTACCAAAGAAGCTTCATTGTAACGACTTGGAGGTTGAGTGAATTTTTGTTCAGTTAAAACTTTATTTAATTGCAGTATATCATTTTCGGCTAATTCTGGCAAAATATTATCTTCATTTTTTTGGCCAGTTAATCTCATATAACCGTCAAATTTCACAATCGATCCCGAGGCCTTTAAATTATATTGATCGGCTTTAATCTCAATCGTTGTTGAATCAATTTGGGCGGCTGCCATTTGAGAGGCTACCATTCTTTGCCAGATTAATCGGTAAAGTCTAAATTGTTTGGGATCTAAGTATTGCTTAATTGACTCAGGGTCTTTGTTGGGAAAGGTTGGTCGAATAGCTTCGTGGGCCTCCTGAGCACCTTTAGATTTAGTTTTATAGAAACGAGGTTCATCTAGGGCATATTCAGTTCCGAAGAGTCTTCCAACAGCCTTTTTGGCCTCAGAAGTTGCTAGACTAGAAAGACTTAGAGAATCAGTTCGCATATAGGTAATTAAACCTCTGGCTTTTTTGTCTTCCAAGGTTACTCCTTCGTAAAGTTTTTGAGCAATCATCATAGTTTGTTTAGCCGAGAAGCCAAGAACGTTATGAGCGGCTTGTTGCAAAGTGGAAGTAGTAAAGGGAGGCGGAGGATTTTTCCCAATCTCTTTTTTATTAATTTTTTCAATAATTGGTTTTGATTTTTTTAAATCAATCTCGATTTTTTTGGCCTCTTTTCCATTATTAATGTCTAATTTTTTGTAAATCTTATTATTTTTTTTCCAAAGTCTGGCTTCAAATTTTTGTTTAGTTTTTTCTAGTTCAGTCGAAACTTCCCAATATTCTTGTTTTTTAAATTGATTAATTTCTTCTTCTCGTTCAGCAATTAAACGAACCGCTACTGATTGAACTCTGCCAGCACTTAAGCCTCGTCTAATTTTGCTCCAAAGTAATGGCGATAATTTATAACCGACCAGTCGATCTAAAACTCTTCGAGCTTGTTGAGAGTCTACTAATCCCATATCTAATTTACGAGGAGATGCTAGGGCCTTTTCAATAGCCTCTCGAGTTATTTCATGAAAAGCAATCCGTTCGATTTTTTGTTTTTTTAATTTTAAAGCATCAATTAAATGCCAAGCAATTGCTTCTCCTTCTCGGTCTTCATCGGTGGCTAGTATAATAGTGTCAGCTTTGGCGGCTAATTTTTTTAAAATAGCTACTTGTTTTTCGGCTTTTTCTGGGATGACATATTCAGGTTTGAAATTATTTTCTAAATCTACTCCTAATTTATTTTTGGGTAAATCCATAACGTGTCCATAGGATGATTCGACTTTATAGGTTTTGTCTAAAAATCGGGCAATGGTTTTGGCTTTAGTGGGAGACTCTACTATTAATAATTTCATGATGTAGTTGTTTTAAATTGTTTAAATTTAATTTAGTGTAATTTTAAATTTGGATTTAATTTGAATGGTGTCGATAAATTACAAATTCAAAATTTTAAATTCTAAATAAATCACAAATTACAATTTTCAAAATCTAAAACTTCCTCGAGACAATGTTTCGAATATTTGGATTTTGAAAATTGGTGCTTATTTGTTATTTGGTGCTTTGAATTTGTTATTTTGAAACTTTAGTTCCTAATGTACCCTCCGGTGACATTTTTCACCATTCCTTTCAACTCTAACATCGATAGCTTAACGGAAATTAAAGAAATGTCCAGCTTACATTTCAAAACTAACGCATCCAAAGACTGTGGATCAAAGGATAGTTTGGCATAGATTAGTTCTTCGAGGTTGTCGTTGAAAATTAGTTGGGAAGATTTTTTGTTAGAATCAATTTGATTAATTTTCCAATCTAGAGCCTTGAAAATATCATTGGCAGAGGTAATTGGTGTGGCACCTTGTTTAATTAAATTATTAGTTCCAACTGATTGGAGAAAAAAAATATTTCCTGGAATTACTAACACTTCGCGATTTTGTTCGAGGGCGTGTCGAGCAGTAATTAAAGTTCCGCTTCGTTCGGCGGCTTCAATAATCAAAACACCCAAAGATAATCCGCTAATAATTCTATTGCGAGCGGGGAAAGTGAATTTATTAGCTTCAAATTCAGGCGGATATTCAGAAATCAATAAACCATTTTTTTCAATAATTTCTTCGCCTAATCGATAATTAAAAGATTTCTGTAATATTTTTTGTCCTAAACCGCTACCCAAAACCGAAACGGTTGGTTGATGGTTGTCCAAAGCTATGCGGTGAGCCAGAGTGTCGATTCCCATAGCTAAGCCACTGGTAATTATCAACCCTGACAACGCAATTTCTGGACCTAATTTTTCTAAAACTTGGCGTCCATAATGAGTAGGTCTGCGAGATCCAACGATAGCTAACTGGTTTTTATTAATTAGAGTTAAATCTCCTCGGGCAAATAAAATAAAAGGAGAAGAATGAATTTCCTGAAGTCGTCTCGGAAAATATTCAGAATTAATGCCAGTAAAATCTTGAAAAGAAAAATTGGGGCTAATAATTTCAATATTTTCATTTTCTAATAATTCAAATTCTTTTTTTAAATTAATTTTATTTTTGCAAGTGATTATTTTCTCGGCTACTTTTCTGCCAAAAAGCTTGGTTAATTCTAACTCGTTTGAATCCCAGGCTTTTTCTATAGAATTAAAATGTTCACTGATTTTTTTAAATCGAGCCGGTCCAATTTCTGAAATTAAAGAAAAACCTAAAAGATATTTAGATTTCCCCGAAGTTTGATTTTTGTTTTGATTTTGAGGCATTTAAATAATTTTTCTGGAACTATTGATAGATTCGATAGATATTTATTTTTGTTTGAGTTTCTAGGGCGTGAGGTTTTTCAGAAGGATTTCGAGACGGATTTATTATGACATTATTAATAATTCTTTTGGCAATTTTTTCCTTTAAAATATTTTCGTAAAGAAATTCTTCTTCGTCAGTTGAAATTAAAAAGATGTTGTCAAAATTTTCATGATTTAATTCGGCGTAATCTTTGGCATTGAAAAAATAGATTGCTTGACGATTGAAAATGTTTCTCATTGGTTCGGTGATTAGCGACCAACTGGAGCCAGAAGATTTTTGGGAAACTAAAATTAAATCATCTTCACCAAACAATCTAGATAATTCCTCGGTTTGTTCTAGTAAGCTTTCATTTTGAGAAAAAGTAAATAAGTTTGTCCATTGACCTTTAACTTTTTGAGAAGGGACAGTAAATAAAGCAATATTTCCAATTATCGAGAAGACCGTTATTAGCCGAAATAAAAAGCTGTTTTTTTGTCGCAAATAAAATAGAAAAAAAGTTGAATAAAAAAACAAAATTGGAATAATTGTAAAAATCCATCTTCTTAACATCCAGGGATGGTCAAGCGAGATGTTGCCATCTATGAGATAAATTAAAGTTGGAGAAAAGAGTAAGAAAGGAATAATTATCAAGGCTTTTTCGTCACCGAACTTTTTATCTTGAAAAATTTTCTTAAAAAAGACGACTAAAAATGTTCCAGCCATTATTAAAAATGGCAGTAAATTATAGTTATACCAAATTTTAAGGGCATAAAAATTTTGCCAATCATCGGGAATCATTTTCCCTAATAAAGTCGATTCTCTTGATTCGGGCATAGCATTGGCATTCAGTCCGGATATTTCTGAAATACCCTTGGCGGCGTTGATAAAAAAATTAGGTTCAAGCCAAACGGCCACTAAGAGAATAAGACCAGAAAGAACAAAAAAGAATTGATAGCGAGCTTGTTTGAGATGATTGAAATCTTTTCCAATCATTATCAATAAAAGAGCAAAAATAATAGCGATGGTTTCAATTCGAATAAATAACATTAGAAATAAAGGAACGAATATGGTTTTGAATTTTAAAAAACGTCTATCTTTTAGATATCTTATTAAAAGATAAGCGCTAAACCAACTCAAAGAAGCAAAGTATATTTCGCTCAAAGTGAATTTATAAAAAACTAACAAAGGCATGAAAGTCATTAAAAAGATTGTTCCAACCCAAGCTAGTTGTTCGGCTTGAGTGAGTTTTAGCCAACATTTTTTTAAAATATTTCCATTTAGGCATTCGGCTATATCAGTGGAATTTTTTCGAAGAGAGGGAAAAACTTCAACTATGAGTAGATAAAAGGACAAAATAAAAGTCATAAAAGGCAAGAGATTAGAAAATTTTAAGCCATTTAGCCCAAATAATTGATAAAAGATTGCTAACCAATTAGGGTAGCCAGGAAGAAATTGACTTTCTAGACGCTCTTCGGAATTGTATTGAAAACCAGGGAAATTCAAAGCTTTTGATTCTCCATAAATATTGAAAAAATTCTCAATCAATTTATTATTATGGGAGCGATGACCGTCATTGACCATCATAATAGCGGAGTTGCTGTAAGAACCTTCGTCTCTTCCTCCAAAAATAGTCGGCGTGGTTAAAAAAGAAAGTGAAAGAGCCATAATAAAAGTAATCGAAACTAAAAATTTAAAATTCTTGGAATGGATTCTTTCAATTTCTAATTCCTTTTTTCGATACATCTGAATCGGAATAATGGCAGATATCCCAATGGCAAGAAGAATCGAGTAAATATTAAAAATGCCCATTAATGATAGTAATAGCACGATAGTGCTAGCGACTATCCAAAATATTGTGCCAATTTCAAAAAGATTTAATTTTATATTTCTCATATTGTAATTGAGATTAGTCTTGTATAGATTTATTATAGTTTTTATCTTTGAATTGAGCAAGTAAAAATGGTATAGTAAGGCTATCGAATTATTCTAAATAAAAATAAGATGAGATTAACCAATGAAATTCAAAAGGCGTTAAATTTGGCAGCTGACAAACATAATGGTCAAATGCGAAAAAGTTCTGATCACCCTTATATTGTGCATCCTTTTTCAGTAGCAATTATTTTATCAAATTATACTCAAAATGAAGAGATTATCGTAGCTGGATTATTGCACGATCTTTTAGAGGATGTTGAAGATTATGTTTATGAAGATTTAAAAAAAGATTTTGGCGAAAAAGTGGCTGAGATTGTTCAAGGTGTCAGTGAAGATAAGGATTTCGATAACGGAGAAACTGACAGAGAAACTTGGCAGGAAAGAAAAGATGAATATTTGAAAAATCTTCAAAATGATAGTCAAGAATCATTGTTAGTTTGTGCGGCCGATAAAATTCACAATCTTAAATCAATGATGATGATTTATGAAGAGCGAGGAAATGCAATGTGGACGGATTTTAATGCGCCAGTAGAAAAACAGATTTGGTATTATGGAGAAGTTTTAAAAATTTTAAAAGAGAATCTAGATAGTAAAATTATAGAAGAATTGGAAAATGTTTTTGAAAATTTCAAAAAAGTTATTTAACGTAAACCAATAATAACAAGGAGGTAAGTATGCGTTATTCTAGAGTAGAAAATTCATGGCTTATATCTTTATGGGTTTTGGCTTTAATTTTAGCTTTGATTAATAAATTCGAGGCTAAATTATTTGGTGTGAATCCTTTTGAATTTTTAATGAGAAATTTCTTGTTAACATGTGTATTCGTGCCAAGTCTTTTGATTTTGATTTATGGATTGATAAACATGTTTTATAAAAAAGATAAAAAGATTGGTCAAAAGTAGTGATTTTCAAAGAAAAAAGGGTGCAGAAGATAACATTTCTGACACCCTTTAATTTTGTCTTCACATAAAAAAGCCTTAAAAAAACTAGAAACAAAAAAAGAAGTGCTTGAAAACCTGCCTACCGGCAGGCAGGTCGAAAATTAGGTCATTGAAAATTCATTGTAAATTGTAAATTGAGAAAAACTTGACGCCCCAAGTTTTTTGCCGTAGTATGTATATGGTTATATTAAATCATAAAAATTAAAACAAAAAGTATGAACAAAAAGTTAACAGCAAAACAAGAAAAAGTTTTGAAAACTATTGAGGAATTTGTTAAAAAAAGAAAAATTTCGCCGACTTTTAGCGAACTTCGGAAGGAACTTGCTGAGGAAGGTTTGGATTTAAAAAGTAATAATAGCTTGGTTCAATATATTGGCACTTTAGAAGAAAAAGGCTTTGTACAGAAATTCGAAAAAGCTCGAGGGATTAGATTGTTGCAGGAGGTGGCTAGTGGTTTAGTGGAAATTTCTTTGTTGGGAAATGCTAATTGTGGTGAGGCTTTAAATTTTGCGGAGGATTATGTTGAAGATTTAATTAGTATTTCAAAAAAATATATTAAGGGTGATAAAAAAGATTATTTTTTTGTGAAAGCGATTGGTGATAGTATGGATAAGGCTGAAATTGAAAATGGAGATTTAGTTTTAGTGAAAAAAATAAAAGGTGATCCGAAATTAGGTGATAGAGTGGTGGCAGTGATTAATGGACTGGGAACGATTAAAAAATTTCATAAGATTGATGAGTATACGCCGGTTTTGATGCCAGAGTCAAGGAACAGTGAACATCAGCCGATTATTTTGCATAAGGATGATCAGATTAATATTTGTGGTAGGGTAGAGAAGATCTTCCCATTCTCCAATTTTCAAACGGCTTAAGCTTTTATATTTGGTAAATTTCTTTGTTGAAATCTGCGCTTTCGTTCGCCGTACCATTCAGTACGTCTTACTCAATGCTCGATTTCGCCTCGAACTTTATCCAAATCTTAAAGTTTAAGATACAAAAAATGTCTTAAATTATTTGAATAATTTATCTCAAAAATTTTAAATATCACTACGAAATTGTACTCGAGCTTAGCCCCTTATCTGCGCCACTCACTCGATGTACCATTCAGTACATCTCAGGCGCTACTCAGATTTTCCCCTGCCTGCCGGCAGGCAGGTCGAACTGCACTCAAATCTGAAAGTTTAAGGTTTAAAAAAATGCTATAAAAAAATGGATAAAAAAGAAAATTCAATTATAATTTTTAGAGATAAAAAAGTTCGTCGTCATTGGGATGAAGAAAAAGAACTTTGGTATTTTTCGATTGTGGATGTGATTAGTATTTTGACGGAACAAACCTCGCATCAGGGGGCTAGAAATTATTGGAAGGTGCTTAAATATAGGTTGGATAAAGAGGGAAGCGAAACGGTTACAAAATGTAACCGGTTGAAATTAGAGGCTCAGGACGGAAAAATGCGAGAAACTGACGTCGCTGATACGGAAAATCTTTTGCGACTCATTCAATCTGTTCCTTCGCCAAAGGCAGAGCCTTTCAAATTGTGGTTAGCAAAGGTTGGTTATGAGCGAATTGAAGAAACAGAAGATCCGGAATTGGCATTTGATCGAGCGATGCGAACTTACTTAAAAAAAGGTTATTCCAAAAATTGGATTAATCAAAGACTAAAAACAATTGAAGTCAGGAAAGATTTAACAGATGAATGGGAAAACAGAGGAGTTAAGCAGGGTTTTGAGTTTGCAATTTTGACGGATGAGATTACTAAGGCTTGGTCGGATAAGTCAGTAAAAAATTATAAAAAATTAAAAGGACTTAAAAAAGAAAATTTGCGAGATAATATGACTAACTTGGAGCTGGTTTTAAATATGTTGGCTGAAGTGACCACGACTGAAATTTCTAAAAATGAAAAACCTCAAGATTTTTTTGAAAATAAAAAAGTAGCTAAAAAAGGAGGGGCAGTGGCGGGGCGAACCAGAAAGGATATTGAAAAAGAAACTGGAAAAAGTGTGATATCATCAAAAAGTGCCATAAGCTTAAGAAGAAATAAAAGATTAGAAAAATAATATGAAAAAAACAATCATAGTCGATGAAAATGACAAAAGGATCGGGCTAAAGATAAGAAGAGATATAAAGCAGGAAGAAATTTATCGAGTCTCGGCCCTGTGGATTGAAAATTCAAAGGGTGATGTTTTGTTGGCTCAAAGAAGTTTTGACAAAAAAAATAATCCTGGTCAATGGGGAACAGCGGTGGCTGGAACTGTCGAAGAAGATGAAGATTATGATCTTAATATCTACAAAGAAGCCGAAGAAGAAATCGGACTAAAGGGAGAAAAATTTGAAAAGTCTTTTAAACTTAGGCGCATCGGAAAACATAACTTTTTCTGTCAGTGGTATTTTTTGAAAATAGATAAGGAATTAGAATATTTTACAATTCAGCAAGAGGAGGTAGAGAAGATTAAATGGTTTAAAAAAACAGAATTAGAAAAAGAGCTAGAATTGAATCCAGATAAATTTTTAGCTAGTACTAGTGATATTCTGAATAAATTTAGAAATAGTTAATAATAATATAAATAAAAAATGAAACAAAAGGTGGCGATGGAGATTTTGAAGGCGGGGAAGAATGTTTTTTTGACCGGTTCGGCTGGGACGGGGAAAACCTATCTTCTTAATAAATATATTGAGTATTTAAAAAATCGTAAAATTACTCCAGTAGTTTTAGCACCAACTGGAATTGCAGCTTCGCATATTAATGGGATGACTATTCATTCTTTTTTTGGTTTGGGGATTCGAGAAGAGGTTGATGCGGGTTTTGTGAGTTTTTTAGTTCAACAAAAATTCTTACAAACTCGCTTGAGTCGTTTGAAGGTTTTGATAATTGATGAAGTTTCGATGATACCACCAGAACTTTTTCGAACGATTGATAAAATTTTGCGAAAATTTAAAGGTTCCAGTGAGCCTTTTGGTGGGGTGCAATTAGTTTTATCTGGAGATTTTTTTCAATTGCCACCGATTTCTAAAAATATGAAAGAAGAAAAATTTATTTGGCAAACCACTTTGTGGGGTTCAGCTGATTTGAAAGTTTGCTATTTAAATGAGAAATTTCGTCATGATGACTTAGAATTAATTAATATTTTAGATGAGATTCGAGCCGGTTGTGTTTCGGAAAAATCAATGGAAGTTTTTCGGTCTTGCTACAAGCGAGAATTTCCTAATGATTTTAAAGTGACCCGTCTTTATACGCATAATGCTGATGTGGATAGGATTAATGAAGAAGAATTAGATAGAGTGGAAGGGGACTTGATGATTTTTGATTCTGAAGACGATGGGGCCAAAAAACATCGAGAAAGAATTTTTAAAACTGCGCTGGTTACTCCGGAATTAAAATTGAAAATTGGAGCCTCGGTTATTTTTGTGAAAAATAATTATGAAAAAGGTTATATTAATGGAACTTTAGGGAAAGTGATTGATTTTGATGAATATAGTGGTGCGCCGGTAGTGCAAATTTTTTCGGGAAGAAAAATTGTAGCCAAACAAGAACAATGGGAAGTGGAAAATGATAAAGGGAAAATTCAAGCTACAGTTAAACAGATTCCTTTGCGATTAGCTTGGGCTTTAACAGTTCATAAATCTCAGGGAATGACCTTAGACGCGGCTGAAATTGATTTGTCAAAAACTTTTGAAGTAGGACAAGGTTATGTAGCCTTGTCTCGAATTAAATCGATTGGTGGTTTGCGATTGATGGGACTCAATGACATTGCCTTGATGGTGGATAGAGAAGTTCTGAACAATGATGATAAAATAAAAGCTGAATCTGATTTAAATTGGGAGGAAATTAAAAATTTCTCTGAAGAAGAAAAAGAGCAGATGTTTTTTGATTTTATCTTATCGAAAGGCGGAACAGTGGACGTGGAAGAAATAAAAGAAGTTAAACAGGAATTGAAGAAAGAAGCTAAAAATAAATTCAAGAAAATTAAAAAGGAAGCTACCATCGAAACTACTAAAAAACTCTTGGAGGCCCAGAAAAGTTTAAAAGAAATTATGGAAGAACGAAGTTTGGCTGAGAATACAGTGGTAGATCATTTATGGAAAATTAAAAAAGCTTATCCTGAGTTTGATTTTTCTTATTTAAAACCGAAGAAAAAAATTGTGGATTTAGTGGCTGGAGCAGTTAAGGAAATTAAAAAAAGAAAAAACAAAGAAGATTTTATGTTAACTGGGGAGGTTAAATTAAAACCGATTTTTGTTTATTTAAAAGAAAAAATATTCTACGAGGATATTAAGATTGCATTATTGTTTGTTTAAAATTTATAGTTTGTGAAATTGTTTTATTGTTATACAATATGGAAGTTGGCAATATTTAAAATAAGAGAATGGAACAAATAAAAGGTCCGGATTATTTGACTAACCGACCAGAAAAAGCTAGGGTTTTGGATGATTTGGAAAATAAATCAAAACAGGGAATTAGCAGAAGAGTTCTTTTGAAAGGCGCTGTTGCGCTCGGTGTTGTTTTTGGAATTGGAAAGTTTTTTAATTCAGAAAATGATGAGGATAAGTATAGAAATTTAACAGAAAGAAGAGAAGAAAAAGTTGAAGATAAGCCAACTGAAGAGCAGAAAAAGATTAAGGAAGATGATGATCGGATTATTGGAAAAACTATAGAAGAGCAATTAATGAAAGGTGAGAAAATTGTCTTGAATAAAGAAACAAAAAATGCCATTCGTCAAAAATGGGAGAAGAGTTATTCAAAAAGACCAGAAAATTGTTCAGACAGCGACAAGGAAAGTGGAAAAAATCATTTAGGATTGCTTGAATCAATGGAGAGAATGCAACCTTGGCTTTCGGCAATGAAAGCTGAGTTTAATAAAATAGGTGTACCGGAAAATTATGTATATCTTGCTATTCCAGAATCCCATTTTAATTTAAGTGCAGTTTCTAGAGCCAGAGCAGTTGGTCCTTTTCAATTTACGAAGGGAACTGCGAAGCTTTTCAAATTATTTATTGATGATGTAATTGATAATCGTTGTGATCCGATTGAGAGTGCCTTGGCTTGTGCAAAACATTTAAAATATGGCTATGAAAGATTTAATAACAATTGGGACTTAGCTTTTGCTGATTACAATGGTGGTTTTACTAATAAATATGCTAAATTCAGGCCTCAAAAAAAAGATCGAAATTATGAAGATTATCTTCAATGGCGGGAAGGTCGGATTAATAAATTTATATCTAAAAAACATTTTGATCATAAAGTTGAATCAGGGCAAACTTTGACGAGAATTGCTCAACTTCATAAAATGACCGTAGCTGAATTGATGGAAATTAACGGCATGAAGGATGATAAAATTAAAGTTAATCAGATTTTAAAAATTTCAATAAAAAATTCTACAATAATAAGTAAAATGAGTGATTCATTGGAAAATTTGAATTATCCGGAAAAATTTTATGCAGTTTTGGATGTCATTGAGAAAGAAGGCCTAGAAGGAAGATTTCCGGCTAAACCAATTAAATTTGATTTAAAAGAGGTACCTGAAGAAAAGATGACTGAATTTTCCCATACCATTAAGAAGGGAGAGGGACTTTTGGCCATAGCCAGAAAATTTAGAAAAATAGCTAAAAAGAAAAATAGTAAATTTAATTTATCAGCTTTCCAAATTCAAAGCTTGATTCAAAGACAAAACAAAATTAGCGATTATCGAAAAATTTATCCAGGACAGGAATTGAAAGTAATTTTGCCATTGAGTAATAATTCGTCGCTTTTTCAAATGGCCCAAAAGTTTAAAATAGATATTGCTGAACTTAGTCGATTAAATCCGGCTATTTCAAGCACAAAAAAATCTCTATTGGCGGGGATGAAAGTTAGAGTTCCGCGGGGTTAATTTTTTTAAAATAGTTTTTTGAGATATTATAGTGAAATTGTTTGTGAGAATTTTTTTGTTAATTTTTAGACAACGGGAGGTGTCTGATGAGTGGAGCGCTTGTTTATTTAAAAGATTTTAATAAGAAAGGAGAAAGAAAAAAAGATTCTGTTAAAATTTGGGTAGATGATCCGGAATTTGAAAAAACTTTGAATGAATTGAAACTTGCCATTCAAAATGGTCGGAAACAAGTATTGAAATTATCTCAAATTATTTCAGAGAAAGGAGAGGAAAACAATGAAGCTTTGATGAAGATTTTTTATCATCAATTTGGGACAATTTTCAAAATGTTAAACATGTTTGATTCTTAGTTATAAAGCCGGGGAAACTGCCCCGGCTTTTTTCATTGTTGGATTTTTTAGTAGATCTAATGTTAAAATAATTTTGCAGAATAATTGCAATTAGTGTAAACTATTGAAAAGTAACAGAAAATGAATTATTAAATTTTTCAGCCATAGGCTGATTCGCTTTTAGCGAAAATTAAGAAATATTCTAAAAATATGGCGAAATACAAAGTGACTATTGGGATGGAAATTCATGTAGAGTTGGGGACGAAGAGTAAAATGTTTTGTTCTTGTAAAAATGGGATGGGTTTAACCAAAGAGCCTAATCAAAATATTTGTGATGTTTGTACTGCCCAACCAGGAGCACTTCCAGTACCTAATGCCAAGGCGATCGAATATGTAATGCGAGCGGGATTGGCTTTGAATTGTAAAATTGCCAATGAAACAAAATTTGATAGAAAAAACTATTTTTACCCAGATCTGCCCAAGGGTTATCAAATCTCTCAATATGATCAGCCAATTTGTGGAAAAGGGAGGATTGAATTTGACTATTGGGATAAAGCCGGCGAAAGACAAAAAAGTCAGGTTGGGGTTACTCGAATTCACTTAGAAGAAGATACTGGAAAATTAATGCATTCTAATGGGGCAACTTTAGTCGACTTTAATAGAGCGGGAGTGCCTTTGATGGAATTAGTTAGTGAGCCAGACTTGACTTCTGCTCAAGAAGCTAAGCAATTTTGCACTGAATTGAGGAGACTTTTTAGATATTTGAGAATTTCGACTGCTGATATGGAAAAAGGACAAATGAGATGTGAGGCTAATATCTCTTTATATAAAGAAGGCGAAGATCGTTTGTCTGGGACAAAAGTCGAATTAAAAAACATTAATTCCTTTAAAGCAATTGAAAAAGGAATTGAATATGAAATTCAAAGACAAGCCAATGTATTAGATTCTGGTAAAAAACTTGTTCAAGAAACTCGAGGTTGGAGCGATGAAAAAGGCATGACCTTTTCCCAGAGAACTAAAGAAAATTCTGATGATTATCGATATTTTCCAGAGCCAGATATTATGCCTTTGAAATTTACAGACAAGGAAATAGAAAAAATAAAAGGTTCTTTGCCGGAATTGCCTTCAGAAAGAAGTGGAAGATTCATTCGACAGTTAGGATTAACAGAGCAAAATGCTGAGATTTTAGTGGACTATAAGGAGATGGCTGATTATTTTGAACAAATTTGCAGTGAATTAGACGATTGGGTAAAAGCTACTGATGAAGAGCTTTCTGAGGAGAAACACCAAAAACTTTATAGTTTGGCGGCTAATTATCTTTTGACTGAAACCCAAAAACAACTTTTCGATCAAGGGTTAGATATTAAGGATATTAAAATTACCCCAGAAAATTTTGCGGAACTAATTAAAATAGTCTATAAAGGAGAAATTAATTCTTCAACCGCTCAGACTGTTTTGCGGATAATGTTTGAGAAAGGCTCTGATCCTAGTCATGTTATTGATGAACAAGGTTTGGCGCAGACTTCAGACGAGGGACAATTAGAAGAAATTGCCGATAAGGTGATTGAAAAAAATCCAGATTCTGTGGCGGATTATAAAAAAGGAAAAGAAAATGCGATTAAGTTTTTGATGGGGCAAATTATGAAAGCCACACAAGGTAAGGCTAATCCGCAGGTAGCGATGGAAATATTAAAAAAGAAATTAAGTTGAGTTCATAAAGTAAAAAGTTTATAAAGTTCATAAAGTTTTTGCATGGCTAAGTTCAACAAATTTGAAGAAATAAAGAGCTGGGAGAGGTCTCAGGCATTAGCTTTTAAAATTTATGAAATATTTAATGGCAACAGAGATTTTTCTTTCAAAGATCAAATACAAAGAGCAACTATTTCGATTTCTAATAATATAGCGGAGGGTTTTGAGAGAAAAGGGAATAAAGAATTTAAAAGATTTTTATTTATAGCAAAAGGATCTTGCGGAGAGTTCAGGTCAATGCTTTATCTGGCTTTAAAATTGAGCTATATTAATAAAGATCAATTCAATTTTCTAAACCAAGAATCAACTGAAATATCTAAAATGATTTCAGGATTAATAAAAGTTTTAAAGTAGCCTTTTACTTTACGAACTTTTTAACTTTCTAACTTTACAAACTAGTTCATGAAAATTGCAATCGATGCTTCTCGGGCTTTTTTAGATAAAAAAACTGGGATTGAAGAATATACCTACCGGATAGTAAAAAGTCTTCGTAAAGATCTTAAAGATCACGAGGTGATTTTGTATTTGCGACCGGGTGGGCAGAAGAAGCTAGAAGAATCTTTTAGTATTCCCGCTAAATGGGAGACTAAGGAAATTTCTTTTAAATATTTTTGGACGCAAATTGGAATGGCTTGGGAATTTTTGACTAACTCACCGGATGTTTTATTTATTCCTGCCCATACTGTCCCTTGGATTCATCCTAAGAATTCAGTAGTGACAGTTCACGGATTGGAATATGAGCATTGCCCCGAAAGCTATTCTTTGTATTCAAGACTTTTCCATCGATTTTTTATTAAAAAAAGCTGTTTATGGGCTAAAAAAATTATTGCTATTTCGGAAAATACAAAAAAAGATTTAGTTAATATGTATCGAGTTTCGGATCGGAAAATAGGAGTAGTCTATAATGGTTTTACTAATATTTTTAAAAATCAATCGATGGGGCGAATTCCTAGATATTCGTTCTTGTTTTTTATTAGTAGAATTGAGAAAAGAAAAAATATTGAAGGGATTGTTAAGGCTTACGAGATTTTAAGAAAAGATTATCAATATTCAGGTAAATTAGTTTTAGCCGGAAAGCCTGGCCATGATTTTTCTAGAATTAAAAAAACAATTGATAATTCAGAGTTTTCAAAAAGTATTATAATCAAAGGTTATGTTAGTGATGCCGATCGATTGGCTTTGATGAAAAAAGCTGATTTGTTTATGTTTCCATCTTTATGTGAAGGTTTTGGTCTCCCGATTTTAGAAGCTCAGTCAGTTAAGACGCCAGTAGTTACTTCTAATATTGGACCAATGGATGAAGTGGTTAATTCCAGGGAAATGTTAGCTAATCCACATAATCCAGCTGATATTGCCAGAGTTTCAGCTAAGATTTTACAAAATAAAGAATTTAGAAAAAAAATGATTAACAAGGGAAGCGAAAATATTAAAAGATTTTCTTGGGAAAAATGTGGGAGAGAAATGGCAGAAATATTATTAAGACTTAAGTAAAGCTTGAAATGAAAGAAGCGAATATCCGCCATAGGCGGACAGATTCCAAGGAATCTGGAAAAAAAGTTGCATTAGTGCATGATTTTATAACTGATATTGGAGGAGCAGAAAGTGTGTTAGGGGCAATGGCTGGGATTTACAAAAACTCAGATATTTTTACTCTGCTTTCTGATAAGAAAATTCTAAAAAATTCAGAATTTAATTGGATTAAAAAAAGAAAAGTTTCTTCTAGCTTTTTGCAGAAATTTCCTAAGTTTCTTAGAAATAGAAAAAAATGGCTCTTACCTTTTATGCCGACTGCCGTAGAAACTTTAGATTTTAGGAACTATGATTTGGTAATTTCTTCTTCGGGCGCTTTTTCCAAGGGGATTGTAGTGAAATCAAAAACTATTCATATTTGCTATATGCATTCACCTTTGCGGTATGTTTGGGATTGGAGTCATCAATATTTAGAAGAAAATAATCTCAAAGGAAGAACTAAATTTTTTACTAGATTATTTTTAAATTATTTGCGTTTATGGGATCGAGCTTCGGCAATGAGACCAGATTTTTTGATTGCTAATTCTGAATATACTCAGGCTCGAATTAAAAAATATTATAACCGAGATAGTCAGGTAATTTATCCGCCGGTAGAAGTTAATGATTTTAAAGCGACTAGCGAAAACAAAGGATATTTTTTAACGGTCTCTCGTTTGTCGGCTTATAAAAGAAACGATATTTTAATTGATGCTTTTGATAAATTGGGCTTATCTTTAATAATTATTGGAGATGGTCCGGAAAAGAAAAGATTGGAAGAAAAAATTAAAGAAGCTAAAAATTTCAATAAAATTAAAATAATTAGCGGAGTTGATCGAAAACGATTGATTAATTTTTATGAAAATGCTCGAGCTTTTGTTTTTGTTTGTGAAGATGATTTTGGAATTGCGCCAGTGGAAGCGATGGCGGCTGGAAAACCAGTGATTGGATTGCGAAGAGGTGGTTTAGTTGAAACGGTTGTTGAAGGCGTAACCGGAGAATTTTTTGATAATCCGGAAATGGAAATGATTGCGGATGGAGTGAGAAGGTTTATTGAAAATGAGAAAAAATTTGATGCTAAGGTGATTCGAAAACAGGCGGAGAAGTTTGGGAGAGAGAGGTTTGAGAGGGAATTAAAAGCATTTGTCAGTAAGGTGGTGAAAATTGATTAAAAATTGATTCAAAATTCGAAATTCAGAATTCAAAATTAAGATAAAACCGTGTTAACTCCAAAAATTATCAATCAAAGTGTTTGGTCTCGATTAACCAAAATCTACAACCAAAACAAGCTTTCTGGTGCTTATCTTTTCCTCGGTCCTCGCGGAACCGGAAAGTCAGATTTAATTTTTGATTTTTTGGAATTGGATGAAAAATTACGAGGTCAGAGAAATTTAATTGAGACCGGAGCACATTCCGATGTAGTTTTAGTTAGGCCAGAAATTGAGGAGAAAAAAGGAAAGGTCAGGGAGAAACAAATTTCAATTGATCAAGTTAAGCAGGCCTTAAAAATGTTTAGTTACTATTCTCAAGAATCTAGTCGAAAATTTTTAATAATTTCCTCAATTGAAAAATTAACTTTAACTGCGGCCAATAGTTTATTAAAAACAATAGAGGAACTGTCAGGTAATTCCGTGGTAATTTTTACTGCCTCAGGAGAGGGTGGAGTGTTGGATACTATTAAGTCTCGTTGTCAGCGAATTTGTTTTAATTTAAAAAGCGAAGAAGAAATTCGTCAATTTTTGAAAAATCAAAAAAGTGAATTGAGCGATACTGTTTTGGAAAATATCGTTTTTTTAGCTCGAGGAAGAATAAAGGAGGCTGAAAAATTTTTGCTGGATGCTAATTATCGAGAAATTCATTTAGAAAAATTAGAAGAGTTTAAAAAAGTTTTGCGAGGAGATTTAAAAGCTGGTTTTAAAATTGCCCAAGAGGAGACCAAGGACAAACAAATGTTTGCGGAATATCTAGCGGATTGGAGTTATTATTTAAATAGTTTTTTAAAGCAAAATATTTTGGAAGCTAAGGACATTCGAATTCAGAAAAAAGTTTTTCAAATTTCGGAAAAATTAAATGAAGCACGAGAAATTTTAAGAAGTAATCAAAACGCGAATTCACGGCTTCTTCTTGAAAACTTCTTTGTTCAAATAAAATAAGACTGTTGAGATTGGCGCACTTCTTTGTTGAAACTTCTGGTTCCAGTTCGCCGCACCATTTAGTGCGTCTCACTGAAATCCTCAGTTTCGCCTCGAATTGTACTCAATCTCAACAGTCCATACGTGGTGATAAAAATAAAAACTAGGAGATGGTTAGAAATGAAAACAAAAAAATATTTGATGCAATTACGATATTGTTGATAGTCATTCTATTTAGTTTGGCGGCGGCTATTTTTGGGATTACTTATTGGAAGGAGAAAAAGGTTGATTTGGATTTTAAATTTTTTAGTCAACTTAGAGCTAGCAAAGAATCAAATCAGATTACCAAAGGAGACCGAATTATAATTTCTTTTAGTGGACCAATTCAAACTGAAAGTGTCATGGATAATTTAATAATTGAGCCCAGATTAAATTTTGAAAGTAATTGGATTAACAATCATCAATTACAAATAATACTAAAAGATAATTTAGCTCCAGATTTTAATTATCGTTTGAAAATCAAAAGTTTTAAAAGTAAATGGGGAATCGTTAATGAAAAGAAAGAGAAAATATTTTCTACTGACCCTTTGCCTAAATTGACAAATTTTAATCCTATTGGTAGACAGACGGAAGTAAAAACTCAAGGAGATATTTATTTCGAATTTGAGGAATCTTTGGCTGAGCAATATTATTTAAAAATTAAAACTGAACCGACTTTTGAATTTGAAAATGTAGAAACAGAAATTGAAAACAGAATCATCATTAAACCAGCGCTTGAATTAGACTTTGACACTGAATATTTTTTGACGATTGAAATAAAGAGCCGTAATTATTTTGATTTTAGTAAGGAGGTTATAAAGACTTCTTTTAAGACTGAGAGGCCGCCAGTGGTTGTCTATGGTTGGGATAGCAATAATATCCCAATTAAAACGGAAAATAGATTAGATTTAGCGGTGCCTTCAATTTTAGTCGGTCGGTATATTGATATTAATTTGACTGAACAGAATTTATATATTTTTGAAGATGGTCGAGAAGAAGGGGCTTATAAAATTTCAACTGGTTTAAGGGGACTGGATACTCCTATTGGGGAATTTAAAGTTATGGCGAAAGCGACACGCCCTTGGTCGGCTAAATATGGTTTGTACATGCCGTGGTTTATTCAATTTACTAATCAAGGGCATGGAATTCATGAACTTCCAGAATGGCCAGGAGGCTATAAGGAAGGAGCTAATCATTTAGGAATACCAGTTTCGCATGGTTGTGTGAGATTGGGAGTGGGGCCGGCGAAAAAAGTTTATGAGTTTGTAGAAGTTAATACTCCAATAATTATACATTACTAGGCTCGACTTTTGTTTTCGGCGCACTTCCTCGTTGGGTTTTCCGCCATTCTCTCGATGCACCATCTAGTACATCTCGTTCGGTGCTCAAATCCGCCTTGAATTGCACTCGAAAACAAAAGCCTCAGAGCATTAAATCGAATTTAAAACATTATAATTTATTTAGTAAAAAATAAAATTGAAAAAAAGATCCGGAAAACATGATTTACTTAAATTAATTGGTATTTGGGCGATGTTGCTTGATCATATTGGTTGGGTGATTTTCCCTCATCATACTATTTTGCGAATTATTGGACGGCTGGCTTTGCCTATTTTTTGCGCTGGAATAGCCCTCGGATACCAAAGAACTTCTAATTTTAAGAAATATTTTTTTCAATTGCTTTTGTTCGGATTAATTTCTCAAATTCCGTATAATTTACTATGGAATACTCACAAAATAAATATTATTTTAGCGTTGGTTCTTTCTTTATTTTTAATTTATCTCGTAGATAAAAAGAGATATTTATGGTCCGTTGGCATTTTTTGGCTGAGTACAGTTTTATTTATTGAGTATAGTTGGTATGCACCAACCATAGCGTTGATATTTTTTAAATTTAAAGACCAGAAAAAAATAGCGTTTGTTTTATTATTTTTGGCAACTTTTGGCTATATTCAACAAACGAGTGCTTCAATTCAATGGTATGCTTTAATCGGATTTTTTATCGTTTTATTTATGCCGGAAATAAAATTAAACTTTAAATTAAATAAATATATATTTTATTTTTTTTATCCGTTACACTTGTTGATACTTTATTTGATTTTAAGGTGGATTTGATTTTGTGGAAGTTGGAACACTGGTGATAATACGCTACTATAATTTATAATCTGTAATTTATAAACAATTTATAATATCTAATTTTAAATTTTTAAACCACTAGTTAAAAACTTGATTTTTGTTTGTAAATTAGATATTGAAAATTAGATATTGTTTATAAATTACAAATTATAAATTATAAATTTAAAGCGGAGTTAGATTCGGTTTCAAAGTAGACTTTTCTATAGTAGAATACTTATAAATTCGATAAGCAACACTATGTCTGAAATTAAAAAAATTCTAATAATTGATTCCAATGCGTTGATTCATCGGGCTTATCATGCCTTGCCTCCTTTCACGACTAAGCAGGGAGTTTTGGTGAATGCTGTTTACGGATATATTACAACTTTACATAATGCTATTAACAAGGTTAAGCCGGATTATATTGTGGCTACTTTTGATTTACCCAAGAAAACTTTTCGTCATGAAATGTTTGAGGATTATAAAGCTAATCGAAAAAAGGCTCCAGATGATTTATATGCTCAAATTCCGTTGGTTCGACAATTTTTAAAATCTTGTGAAATTCCAATTTATCAAGAAGGTGGATTTGAAGCTGATGATGTGATTGGTAGTATCTCTAACGCTTTAAATAGCAATAAAGATATTGAAAAATACATCGTGACTGGAGATAGGGATACTCTACAATTAGTCAACGATAACACCAAAATTTTTACTTTAGGGCGAGGAATTAATGATCCAGTAATTTTTGATAAAGAAAAAGTAATTGAAAAATATAAAATAGATCCCAGTCAAGTGGTTGATTATAAAGCGCTGAGAGGAGATCCGTCAGACAATATTCCTGGAGTGGCTGGCGTAGGAGACAAAACCGCTACTGATTTGATTTTAGAATATGGAACTTTAGAAAATCTTTATGCCAACTTAGATAAAGTGACTTCCGAGGCAATTAAGAAAAAACTAGAAAAAGATAAAGAGCGAGCTTTTTTGAGTCAAGAGCTAGCGAGAATAAAACAGGATATGAAAATTGATTTTGATTTAGAGAAAAGCAAAAGAAAAGATTTTAATAACGAAAATTTTCGGCAGTTTTTAATTAATTTGGAATTTAAATCTTTGTTAAAAAGATTTTTCAATGGAGAAAATCAATCTGGTCAGGAAACTTTTCTCATAAAAGACTTTAAAGATATTCGAAATAAGTCTGGTTGGGAAAAGATGATTAAGTTAGCTCAAAAAACCAAAAAAATTGCAATTTCCTTTCATAATCAAGAAGGCAAAAAACAGTTAGAGAAAATTGGAATCGCTCTAAAAAATGGAAAAAAATTTGAAAGTTTTTTTGTTGGAGGTGATTGGGTAAAGAGAATTGGAGAAATTTTAGTGGATGCTGAAATTTTGAAAATTGGCTATGACATTAAAAGCAGTTTGAGTTATTTTGTTCAAGAAACTCAAAAGAACAAGAAAGATTTTTTGAATAATTTTTTTGATATTCAAATTGCTAGTTATTTAATCAGCGCTGGATCGGGAAATAAATTAGAAAAATTAATTTTTGAAGAATTTGGTGAAGAGTTGAAATATAAAACTACCAAGAGCGGTCAAGCTAGTTTGTTGGTGGATAATTCAGAATCGGAACAAAAAGAACTACTGGAACAAGCTATCTGGATTTATAAGCTACAAGAAGAATATTCAAATAAGATTAATATAATTAGTCAGGAACAAACCAAAAATGAAATTGAGAGGAGAACTGGTAGTCTGAAAAAGCTTTTGGAAAATTTAGAAAATCCTTTAATGAAAATTTTGGCTCAAATGGAAGTTTGGGGAATTAGAGTGGATCGAAAAATTTTTGAAAAAGTTTCTCAAATCACGGATGATGAAGTCAAAAAATTAGAAAAAGAAATTTTTGAATTATCAGGACAAGAATTTAATGTCAATTCGCCTAGTCAATTGGCTGGAGTTTTATTTGAAAAAATGGGGATTTCAACAGTCGGAATTAAAAAAGGTAAAACTGGATTTTCTACAGATGCTAATCAATTAAAAAAGCTTGCTGATAAAAATCCAATTATAACTAAAATTGAAAGATATCGGGAAATTTTTAAAATGAAAACTACTTATGCCGATGCTTTGCCGAAATTAATTGCTGACGACGATCGAATTCACACCACTTTCAATCAAACTGTAACGGCGACTGGTCGGCTATCTTCTTCTGAACCTAATTTACAAAATATTCCTCGAAAAGGAGAATTAGCCAAAATGATTAGAACGGCTTTTGTAGCAGAAGAGGGAAAGAAGTTGGTTGCGGTTGATTATTCTCAAATTGATTTGCGAGTGGCGGCTCATGTTTCAGGTGATCCAAAAATGATTGAAGTTTTTCAAAATGATCGAGATATTCATAAAACTACGGCGGCTTGGGTGAATGGTATTGAACTAAATAAAGTCACTAAAGAGCAAAGGAAAGAAGCTAAATCTTTAAATTTTGGTGTTTTGTATGGAATGGGAATTTATGGATTTATGCAAGATAGCGGGGTTTCTAGAGAACGGGCCGAGTTTTTTATTGATCAATATATGAAAAATTTTAATGTTTTAAAAAAATATTTAGATAAGACTAAAGAATATGCGGCTGAGTATGGTTATGTGGAAACTGAAATAGGAAGAAGAAGATATGTTAGTGGAATTAATTCCAGTAACTTTCAGGTTAAAAATGCGGCTGAAAGAATCGCTATTAATTTACCGATTCAAGGGCTAGCGGCTGATATTATGAAGAAGTCGATGATTGATGTGCAGAATGATATTCTTATTAATTATACAGAAGACGAAGTTAAAATGATTTTGCAAGTTCATGATGAATTAATATTTGAAGTTGAGAATAAATTGGTTGATAAATTTTCTGAAGAAATTAAAAAGTCTATGGAAGAGGCTTATCAATTGAAGGTGCCTTTGAAGGTTGAGGTTTTAGTGGGGAATAACTGGAAAGAACTGTGACAATGAACAATGAACAATTAATAATTAACAATCGGGAGATTGTTCAATCCAATTTTTAATTTTTAAATAAAACTTAAACTCTAATTTTTAAACTTCGCGCGCGAGCTGTTTCGAACCTGCCTACCGGCAGGCAGGTTTAAAAATTAAAATTTATTTATAAAATTATAAAATTAAAAATTAAAAATTGAAACAAAATCAAATAAAGTATTTTTTTAAAATGATAATTAAGAGGAAACGGTTTATCTCTGAAATAAAAAACAAAAGATGAGTAGAAATTATTTTAAGGCAGTAGCAATTTTAGCTGGAACGGTTTTGGGAGCGGGAATTTTCGCAGTGCCTTATGTTGTTCAAAAAGCGGGAATTTTATCTATTCTTATTTATTTTCCGTTGCTATATACTGCTCAACTTATTTTGCACTTGATTTATGCTGAGATTGTTCTTTCAATCTCCGAAAAACATCGAATGGTAGGTTATGTGGGGGTTTATTTTAATGGTTTTTTCAAAAAGATTGCCTTCTTAATTACTCTTTTAGGAAAGCATGGAACTTTGGTGGCTTATATTATTTTGGGTGGAATTTTTTTACATCAACTTTTGAGTCCTTGGTGGGGCGGAACATTATTTTTTTATACAATAATTTTATTTTTAATCGAAACGGCCGTAGTTCTTTTTGGTTTAAAAACGATTGCTAAAGCGGAGTCTTTTTTGGCGATTTTATTGATAGTAGCGATTGGCGGTTTGAGTTGGCGAAGTTTGGGCTATTGGGATTTTGATAATTATGAGTTGTTAAATTTTGAAAATTTATTGCTACCTTATGGAGTCATCTTTTTTGCCATTGGTGGTCAAGCTGCTATCCCTGAGGTTTGTCGACTTTTGAAAAACGAAAAACGTAAAATCAGAAGTGCTATTGTTTGGGGGACAGTCTTGCCAGTAGCTTTGATTGCTTTTTTCGCTTTTTTGATGATTGGAGTTACGGGAATTAATACTAGTCCTGATGTTTTAACTGGATTGAGTTCTCAATTGGATAGTCGAATGATGGTGCTGGCTTTAATGTTCGGTCTTCTAGCAGTGATAACTTCTTATATTGTTATTTCGCAATCTCTTCGAGAAGTTTATTGGTGGGATCAGGGAGTTAATAAATATTTAGCTTGGCTTTTAGCAACTACTGTGCCTTTTGGATTATATTTGATGGGAATTCGAAATTTGACTGGTGTAGTAGGATTGACCGGGGCAATCACAGGAGGATTGTATGGAATAATTTTAATTGGAGTTTATTCCAAAGTTAAGCGGAAGAAAAAAAGAAAAGTGGTTTTAAAAAATGATTTGAGTAAGCGTTTAGCAATAATTTTGTCCTTGGCTTTTGTCCTCGGAACAATTTTGGAAGTGATTGGTGTTTTTAAATAAATTACAAATCCAAAATTACAAATTCCAAATAAATCACAAATTACAATTTTTTAAATCCAAAACTTTCTTGAGTTTATATATTTAGGCAAGCAGGATATTTTGAACATTTGAATTTTAAATATTGGTGCTTGTTTGGAATTTGGTACTTTGAATTTGTGATTTAGAATTTTTAGAAATTGGATGAATGGAATATTTAGAAGTAACGTTCATGGTGATTTAAATATTAAATAAATTTTTGTGCCTGAGTTGCCAGAAGTAGAAACAGTTGTAAGGGATTTGAGGGAAAAAACTATTGGTTTTAAAATAGTTGATTTTTGGACAGATTGGGAGAAGTCGATTAAATTGCTTTTGCGAGATTTCAAAAAAGAAATTATTGGGCAGACGATTGAAAAAGTTGAGCGACGGGGAAAAAATATTTTGATTTTTTTGAGTGGTAGTTGGGTGATGTTGATTCATTTGAAAATGACAGGGCATCTATTATTTAAAGATGATGATTCCAAGAAAAGTAAATATTTTTCTGAAAAAGTCAACCAATATATTCGACATGCTTGGAGTTTGGGGCGAGGTAAAGAAAAAGCTAGCTTGGAGTTTTCTGATTTAAGAAAATTTGGGAAGATTCAATTAATAGAAAAAAATAAACTTGAAGATAATGAAAATTTAAGTAGGTTGGGAGTGGAGCCATTAGAAAAAATTTTTAGTGTGGATTATTTTTGGCAACTGACGCGTAATAAGAAAAAGAAAAATATTAAGATGTTGATAATGGATCAAGCTTTAATTGTCGGAATAGGAAATATTTATGCTTCCGAAGCTTTATTTGAGGCTCGAATTGATCCAAGAAGATTAGCAGGAAGCTTGAGGCGAGAGGAGATTAAAAAATTACATCAATTTATTATCAAAATTCTTAAAAAGGCGATTGTGTTGCGAGGAACAACTGATAGCGATTATCGAGATTCAAGTGGTGCGCCGGGGGGTTTTCAAAAAATTTTAAAAGTGTATAATAAAAAAGGTCAGAAGTGCGTTGAATGTGAAGGTGCTATAGAAAGAATAAAAATTGGACAAAGAGGAACATTTTGGTGTAAGAATTGTCAGAAATAACGTAGAGTGTTTAGTGTATGGTATTTAAGAATATATAATTAAGAATTTTTAATATTAAATTATAAATAAAAAATAATTTTTAAAAACAAATATGAATATTGATCCAAATGATTATAGTAAACAATTCGCTGGCCAGTCTAATATAGATAAAGAACCAGGGGATAAGCGTGAATTTGTTTGGAAAAAATGGGTGGCTTTTTTTGTAGTTATTATCGTAATAACAGGTATTCTTTGGTGGGTAGTTGGTAGCAAAAATTCTCGAAAAGGCGAATTAATTGAAATTACTCCTGGAAGTGTTAAACAGGGTGCAATTAATGTCGGAGAGGTTAGTCCAATTTCTGGATTGGCTTGTGAAAATTGGAATCGAAGACCGATTGCTGTGATGCAACCGGCTGATGTTCCTGCTAGACCACCAGCAGGAATGTTTGATGCTGATATGGTTGTGGAAATGCCAGTTTTGACTACTGGTTTTACACGACTAATGTCAGTCTATGTTTGTGGAAATCCAGAAGAGGTTGGTTCGATGCGAAGCGCTCGGCCAGATTTTGTGCATTTAGCTAAAGGTTTTGATGCGATCTTTGCACATTGGGGACGAGCTGAATTGGATTCATTTATTGAAAATTTAAATAGTGGAGTAATTGATAATTTGAATTGTAATGGTGATGCTGGTAAATCAGCCGTTGCTTATTGTTTCAGAAAAGAAGGGATGAGTCGAGGTGTCGATAGCGGATATGCTAAGTTTGACAAGCTTATAGAAGCGGCTAATAATTTTGGCTATAGAATGGACAGTAATTTTGCTGGTTATCCTCATCAAGCCGATTTGACTGAAGAAAAAAGAATAGAAAAGGGTAATTTAGAAATTGGATATCCTGGGGATTTGGAAGTTTCTTATGATTATGATAAAAAAACCAATTCCTATATTCGGTATTGGGGAGGAGAGAGACAAACTGACAGAAACAACGGCAATCTAATAACTCCTAAAAATATTGTAGTATTATTGTCCAAGGACGTGGATATGGAAGAAGATCCTCATTATAATAATATGGAATTGGGAGATCCTTGGTATGATAGTATTGATTCTGGTGAGGCTTATTATTTTATGAATGGTGAGGAAATTAGAGGACGATGGAGTAAAGACAAATCCAAGATAGATTCAAAATTAATTTTGACTGATTCTAACGGAATGGATATTAAATTTGTTCCGGGGCAAATTTGGTTAAATGTCGTTTATCCAAACATGAAGGTTGATTGGGATCCTGGGGTTTCTTATGCTGAAGACTTAGTCAACTAGTCGAGACTACACGTTCGGCAACTTTTAAATAAAAATTTCCGCTACTCGCTCCATTTACGAATTCGAGTAAACTTCGCTCGTTGCTCAATTTTTCTTTAAAATTTGCTCGAATGTGAAGCTTCTTGGGTTTATAGTTTTAAAATTAAGTTAAATTCTTGCTAAGAGTATTTTGTGGGGAGGAAGATTTTTTAACTCATCAAGCGGTACGGGAATTGAAAAAAGATTTTGCCGAAAAAAATCCTCAAACTTTAGTGGAAATCTTCGATGGTGGTGAAAGCCTGGTCGAAGATTTTTTGCGTTCTTTAGGCCAAGGCGGAGGACTTTTTGCTAAAAATAAATTGATTATTTTAGAAAATATTTTTGAATATAGCACAAGAGATCAAGAACGAGTTTTGGATTTTTTGAAGAATAAATTTAGTTTTTTAAAAGATATTCAATTGGTAATTACTTGGAGAGGTAAGCCTCGAGCGAACAAACTATTGAATTATTTAAAAAAGAAAGGAGACGTAACGGAATTTAAAAAAATTACAGTTTTAGAAGCGGAAAATTTTATTGCCAATAAGTTAAAGGGAATAAATGAAATTGAGCCAAGAGCAATTAAAAAATTAGCAATGATTTTGAATAGTAATTTGTGGTTGCTAGATCGAGAACTAGAGAAATTAATTAATTTTAAATTAGGGGAAATTATAACTGAAAAAGATATTGATGAATTAGGCGAAGGTGAGGTTAGTGCAAAAATTTTTGATTTAGTAGATGCTGTAGGAAATCAAAATAAGAAAAGAGCACATGAGCTATTAATTTCTTTGTTGGATAAAGGGGCAGACGGTTTTTATATTTTATCAATGATGATTTTTCAAATAAGGAATTTGGCTTTAGTATCAAGTTGCAAAGAAAAAGGGATTTTTAATTTTCAAGAAATAGCCCAAAAAACAGGATTACATCCTTATGTGGCTCAGAAAACTTTGTCTCAGTTAGGGCAGTTTGGGGTTACTCAAATAAAAAAAATTTATCAAAGAGCATTTTTACTTGACATAAATTCTAAATCTGGGAAAATAAACATAAAGGAGGCACTAGAGGATTTTATAATTAAGTTATAAGGGCTCTGGTAATTTTTAAAAAATAAAAAATAATATGAAACAAAACGTTTTAAAAATGACGGTTTTAGTCATTGGAGGTTTTTTGGTGATGCCATTGGCTACGCAGGCTTTTTCGGGAACAGACACAAGTAATGCTCGGGTAAAAATTTATGCAGAGCAAGGTAATGATTGGTTTCGAGCTTTAACTGCCAGAGCTGACTATACTGGAGTTTTAGAGCTTAAAAATATGTTACCCGGTTGGTATGAAGCTAAGGTTGATACTGAAGATCAAAAATCTGGACAAACAGTTGCTTTGAAAGCTAGAATGCTCGATCTAGATGGCAGAAGGTTAAAAGAAAAGACTAATGTTGATTTATTTTATGAAACTGCAGCTGGAGTTAAAACGGCTATTTCTACTGTTGAAACCGATAAAGACGGTTGGTTGAAAGTTGCGGGATTGAATCCTGATGTTAAATATAAATTTGAATTTTCGGACAATGATGACTCAAGCGTTAGTAAAAAAGATAATAAAACTCGAATTAAATGCAAAGCTCAGATTGATGATAGCGATTGGTTTTCAGCTTATTACGGAAGAACTGACGAAAATCAGGTACTAGAGGTTATTAACGTTTTGCCTGGAAAATATAAATTCAAATACAAAGAAGGGGATAGAGATATTGCGCTTCCATTTACTTTAAGTGCTAGAATGTTGGATGAAAAAGGTGAACGATTAAAAGAGGCCACTAAAGTTCATTTGTGGGCTTATCTAGGACCAGAAAAAACTAAAACTTTTGCTGGTGAAGTAGTAACGAATGCAAGAGGAGAAATTACTATTCCTGGGTTAATGCATGGAGTTAAATATAAAGTTAAGGTGATTGAATAATAAATACTTTTAGATAAACAAAAAACCGTTCTAGGGAGACGGTTTTTTGTTTATCTAAAATAATTTCTATTTCAAATTATTCCAAAGTGAATTAAATAGTAATTTGTAGGATTTAATTACGTTTTTTTGTTTGATAATTTGAATAGCCTTTTTTTCGAAAACAAAGATTTTATCGGCAATGACAATGTTTTGGTCGATTATGTTATTTTTTAAAAACTTATTTTCGATAAAGCTTTTAGACCTATTCTTCATTTTGAAAGAGTGAAGTTGTTTTACTTCGAAAGAAGCCCCTAATTTTTTGTGAAGGTTTGATAAAGTCTGACTGATATCTTTGTTCGAAACAGTTGAAAGGACATAAATTTTTGAAGATTGACAGTTGGCTAGTCTTTCTATCGCTAATCGCATTTTTTTGTCAGTAAAAATTTCAATAATGTTTTCTTTAGAAGAGAAGCTATATTGATCTTGAAGGGTGTTAATTATTCTTAAAAACTCTCGTTCCTGTTCTTCAGCCTGTCTTTTTTTAATTTTAAGCATATTCAAAAGAGTGTCAGGAGAGCCGGCAATAAAGTAGTTTCGTTTGCCTTTTTGAATAGTATTTATTAGATTTTTCTTTTTGAGATCTTTTAAGACTCGGTAAACCGTAGGTCGACTTAGTTCAAGTTTTTGGGCTATTTTTTGGACACTACAATATCCCAATTCCAATAAAACCAAATAGACATCGGCTTCTTTTTTGCTTATTCCTAATTTGCAAAGTTCACTGGATAAATAATTATAGCTTTTCATTGAATCGCTTATTTTATTAACGTTCAATTATGACATTTTAAACTAACATTTGCAAGAGTATTTATTGAAATTTGCAAAAGTGTCCAGAATAATTTTATTAAACGTAAGACAACAAAGGGCTTAGAATAAGGATCATTAAGATTTATATATAATTTTGTTTCACGTTCTCTTGACAAATATTTATTAAAATGGTAGGATGTCATTATCTGAAATAGTAATTATTTAATTTCTTAATTTCAGGTCAAATGAAAAAATATTTGTTTAAGAAAATAAAAATCATAGTAAGAAAATTTCCTGATGAGAGGGAAAGATACTTTAGATTTTATCAAAAATTTCAATTTCAAAAAATTCAAATATAAAACAAAAAACCAAACGTTAAGTTTGGTTTTTGTGTAAATAAAGAGTTGAATTAATTATTAAAAGCCCAGTTAAATAGTATTTCAAGCTTCGCTTAAAATAATTTAACGGGCCAAGCAAAAAAATGAAAAAAAAAGAGTTTCCGATCTGGTTTAAAATTGAAACGATGCTTTTCGCATTTTTTTCTGGAGCCATTGGGATTAACTATTTTAAAATGAGAGGAGAGTTAGATATTTTGGACGCGCGATATTTGTTGACAAAATTGATAATTTTAATGAGCATTGTTTTTCTAATCTGGTTGATTTCATTCATTCTTTGTTGTCACAATAAATAAATTATTTGAAATATTTTTAGAAAATTGCGTGTTGATTTTTGAGAAAATTAATCCGGAATTTTTTAATTTAGAAAATTTACTTTGAAAAGAAAGGGAAAAGGAGATCATCATGAAACTTATTCGATTTTCATTTTATGCAATTTTTGCCAGATTAGTCAGAGCGGGATTGGTTATCCTTGGTCAACAAAAAAAATTGGATGTTGCTTTTATCTCTAATTATCGAGATGAGGTAGATGTCTTAAAATTTGGGTTTTGGTCGGTAAAAAATCTTCCCAGTGTCCTTTCTTGGACGAGATATAAATGGGAGGGACTAACTGGTCGATTGTTTATGATCGGTTCGGTTACTGAACAAATAGCTGGGGATAAATCAACAAAAGAGACGCTAGTAAAAGCTCAGGATCAATTTATTAAGGCTGTGACTAAAGCTGTAAATTTGGGAGCTAAGGTGATTTTGTATGCAGCAGCCACCAAGCGTCTTTTTAAAAAAGGAGAACTCGAAGCATTATTTCCTGAAACTATTTTTACTTTAGGAGATAATTTCACAGGACTTCTCTTGGGAGAAAGGATTAAAGAGGCATTTCAGCTTTCGAATATTGATTTTAAAACAAGCAGAGTTCTTCTGATTGCTCCTTACGGATTACTTGGCGGCATTTCTTTGCAATATATTTTAAGATCGGGTTGTGATCTTATTTGCATGGGAAACCCCAAAAGAAAAGATCTTTTGGAAAAATTGGCCGTGCAATATAAATTTAAAACGGCCTATAATTTCGAGGATGTCGGGGAAGTTGACATGGTAGTAGCTTGTAATAGTGCATCTGCCGTTCAGCTTATTCCTGAGCGGATTGAAAAGATTCGGAAGACGGGGCTGAGAGTGATCGTTATTGACCCTAATGAACCTCAAAATATGACGCCTCAAATGATGGGAAACAGTGCTGGCAAAGTATTGCGATACGACGCTGGAAACGGTTTTTCTCGAAGATTGCAATATATCCTAGGAGATCTGTCTTCTAGTCTCCTGCGACTTCCTCCGAGCGTTTCCTGGGGTTGTTTCTGCGAAACTTTTATTATTGCCAAGCATTATTCTGAATTGGCAAAAGAAGATTGGTATGAAATTTCCTTGAAAAATATCAAGTTGATGTATAAATTTTTTGGGGATAAGGAGGGGCAATTTGCTCTTCCTGAGCCGACTTGCCACACAAAAAAAATCACCTCTTTTGATCTTGAGGAAAAATCAAGAACAAAAGAAATTTTTCTGCAAATTAGTAGAATGCGATTTGCGGAAGGATTAAGAATGCTTTTTTGAAAAAAGATAAAAGCCAACAGTTATAATTATAACTGTTGGCTTTTTTTGTTGCAATTGATGTTTTAATTTTTTTCTTGATTATTTTAATAAAAAAAGCTAAAATTTAATAAAGAATTAAGAAACTATCGAAAAATGTTATTAAATAGTATCTTTAACGCATTTTAGTCTTAATCTAAATCAAAAATTTAATAAAAAAATCAGCTTTTTGGTGATTTAAATAAAAAAATAAAAAAATATGAAATCATTGAGTATAATAGAAATTTTTCCGGTTATTAGCATGATTTTTATGTTGAGCGTTGGTTTTTTTGTTTTGCTTAGAAATAAAAAGATAATATTGAATCAACTTTTTTTCTTAATATCCTTAGTGTTTTCTGTCTGGATGTTGGGAACTTTCATGATGTTTATTTCAGGCGATAATGAAAAGGTGATTTTTTGGGATAGATTTATTTATTTAGGAGTGGTTTTTATGCCGGCTTTGCAATATCATTTTAGTGTCATTATTACAAATAGTAATAAAAAAAGAAAAATACTTGTTTTATGGGCTTATATATCTTCTTTCTTTTTTTTATTTATTAGTAGGTCGACATTGTTTTTAGACGGTATTTTCGTTTATCAATGGGGAGTTCACTCTGAAGCTAAAATTTTACATCACTTTTTTCTAGGATTTTTCTTTTTTTATGTTTTTGCTTTATTATATAATTTATTTAAAAAACATAGAGAAACCAGTTCTAAAGTCGAAAAGTATCGATTAATTTATCTAATGATAAGTTTTTCGATTTTGAATCTTGTTGGCGGAATTGCCTATCTACCTGCTTATAAAATTTCGATTTATTCTCCTGTAGCACTAATTGCCCCTCTAATTTTTTCTATCTTAGTTTCTTATTCTATTATAAAATACCGAGTTTTTGATATTAAATTTGTTTTACGGCAATCCTCAGTTTATATTTTGTCGCTGGCGGTTATTTTTGGATTGACTTCAATTGTTAAGATCATTGCCAGTAAATATTTAAGCGAGTTTGTTTTCTGGGTAGATTTAACGGTGGTATTTTTTGCCGTAGCCACTTTTCCATATATCAAAGAAAAATTTGCTAAATTTACTAATCAGTATTTTTTTACCTCCCTTTATGATAGCCAAAAATTAATTTTAAAAACTAGCAACGAATTAAAGACCGTTTTGAATATTGAGAAAGTTTATGATTTTCTATATGAAATTTTTTCTGATAATTTGCACACCAGAGCTTTTGGAGTGTTGACTTACAAAGATGAGACCAAAAGTTATGAATTACAATACAATCAAGGTTTTAAGGTGAAGAAAGGCGATAATTTTGATAGGAATATAGTAGTGGAAGATAATTTTATTAAGAAAAATAGGATAGTTATTACGGAAGAGCTGAAAAGTCTTCATTATAATGATGAAACTAAAGGGTTAATTGATCTTCTGGAATCTTTGGGAGTCGAATTGTTAATTCCATTAAAGGTGAAGGGTTACACTATTGGTCTTTTGGTGATAGGCTCTAAAGAAACGGAAGAGGTCTATAATGATGAGGATTTACAAGTTTTGGAAATTATTGCCGGACAAGCAGCCGTAGCTATTGAAAACGCTCAACTTTATTCAGAGGTTAAAAAATTCAATGTTCGTTTAAAGAGAGAAGTCAAGAAGGCTACTGGTGACGTTGAAAAAGCCAACGACAATTTGACCTCCACCAACAAAAAACTTTCTACTGCTTATAAAAGTCTTAAACAATTAGATATCGCTAAAAACGAATTTATTTCGATTGCTTCTCATCAATTAAGAACTCCGTTGACCTCGATTAAAGGTTTTATTTCTTTAATTAGAGACGGCGATTACGGAAAAATTGATCGAGGAGTTGATGGGGCTTTGAAGAAAATTTTTATTTCCAATGAAAGATTGATTAAGTTGGTGAACGATCTGCTGAGTTTGTCTAGAATTGAATCAGGGAAATTTACTTTCCATTTTGAAAAAAATGATATTGCTAGAATGGTTAAAAATATTGTTGATAATTTTAGTTTAGAGGCTGAAGATCGAGGTTTAAAAATCAAATATGTTAAACCAATTAAAAAAATTGCTCCTTTTGTTTTTGATCGGGATAAAATTCATGAGTCGGTTTCCAATATAGTGGATAACGCTATTAAATATACTCCTGAAGGCAAAATTGAAGTTAAAATAGAAAATTTAAAGAGTAAGATCAGAATAATAGTGTCAGATTCTGGAAAAGGAATGGAGAGGGAGGAATCTAAATATGTTTTTGAAAAATTCAGAAGAGGAGTTGGTAGCAGCAGTTTAAATACAGAGGGAACCGGTTTAGGATTGTATGTTTGTAAAAAAATTATTGATGCTCATAAAGGAAAAGTTTTGGCTCAGTCTGAAGGTCCAGGCGAGGGAAGTCAATTTATTATTGAATTGAAAAAAGACTTTAAGCCTGATAATAAATAGCAAATATTTTTCTTAAAATAAAAAACCGCCAGCCAGCGGTTTTTTTTCAGAATAGACACTTCTATAAGCGTGTCTATGGTGGTTGCTACTAAATCTATTTTATAATTTTATTGATTTCTTCTTCAAGAGTTTTCAAAATGTCTTTTTCCAGAACGGTTTTGAGAATTTTTCCTTTGGCAAAAATAACCGCTTTACCGTGGCCACCCGCAATGCCGATGTCGGCTTCTTTGGCTTCGCCGGGACCGTTAACCACACAACCCATAACGGCGACTTTGATAGGCTTGTCAATTTTTTCAAGAAATTTTTCAACTTTTTTAGCTAAACCAACCAAGTCTATTTCGCAACGGCCACAAGTGGGGCAGGAAATCATCTCAGCCCTTTTATCTCTCTTGTCTAAAGATTGCAAAATAGTATAACCAACTTTTACTTCTTCTTTCAAAGAACCAGTAAGAGAGACTCGAAGAGTAGCACCGATTCCTTCTTCAATTAAAATTCCAATTCCGATGGCATTTTTAATAGTGCCGACAAAGGAAGTCCCAGCGTGGGTGACGCCAAGATGAAGAGGATAATTAACTTTTTGGGATAATAAGCGATAAGCTTCAATCATTGGAGGAACTTCACTGAATTTAATAGAAATTAAAATATCGTGGAAATTTAGTTTTTCTAAAATTCGAACATGGCGTAAGGCTGACTCAACAGCGGCTTTGGGAGTTTGACCATATTTTTCTAATAAATCTTTTTCAAGTGAGCCACCATTAATTCCGATTCTAATAGGAATTGATTTTTTTCTACAAGCGTTTACAACAGCTTTAATTTTTTCTTCTGATCCAATATTACCAGGATTGATTCTAACTTTGTCAATACCCTGTTTAATCACTTCAAGAGCTAGTTTGTAGTCAAAATGAATATCAGCCACTAAGGGGATATGGATTTGTTTTTTGATGGCGCCAATTGCTTGAGCAGCTTTCATGTCCGGAATGGCCACTCGGATAATTTCACATTTATTTTTTTCTAATTCTAGAATTTGTTTAATTGTGGCTTTGATGTCCCGGGTGTCAGTGTCGCACATTGATTGAACTCGAATTGGATTATTACCTCCTAAGAAAAGTGAGCCAACCTTAACGATGGAAGATTTATATTTTTTCATAAATACTTTTTTAATAAACTAAATTTTTTCTAATTTACCTTATTATTATATGCACAAATTTTAGTGTTTGAAAAGTTGCAAAAATTTTTGGTTGATTGTTCTGAGTTATTATTGTATTATTTAATTAATATAAGATTTTTCAATTTTTTATAAAATAAAGATGAAAGATAATTTTCAAATAGCTTTTAATATAATTATGATTATTGTAATTTTATCTATTATGTTAATTATTTCTTTTAGGTCTAAGTTGGCTAAATCAAAGAATCCAGAAAAAGAACAGGCAGCTTTGGCGGGGGAAACTATTGGCGTGGGAATTTTGATAGCATTTTTGATTTTTGCCGTTTTTGCTGTTGGATACTGGGGAAGTTAAAACTAATAAAATCTCAATGAATGTTGGAATTGTTCTGGCTTCGGGTCAAGGAAAAAGAATGAAGGCTAAAAAAAACAAGGTTTTATTAGAACTTCAGGGAAAGCCTTTGATTTATTATACAATTAAATCTTTTGAAGAATGTAACGAAGTAGACTTAATTGCTTTGGTTTGCAAACCAGTCGAGAAAGATTTTTTCCAAGGTATTATTGAAAAATATAAATTTAATAAAATTAAATATTTAATTGATGGTGGACAGGAGCGTCAAGATTCTGCTTATAACGCAGTTTTTTATTTAGAAAAAGCTTTGCCTAAAAAAGAGGAAAATATTCTTTTGTTTCATAATGGAGCAAATCCTTTCGTGACTGAAGAAGAAATTAATCGATCTATTCAAACTGCTAAGAAATATGGAGCTTGTGTGGTGGCACATTCGACTAAAGATACAGTTAAAGAAGTTAACGAGGAAGGTCTAGTGATTAAAACTTTAGAGCGGAAGAAATTGTGGAATATGCAAACTCCGCAGACGATTGAATTTGAATTGGCTAAGAAAGCTTTCGGTCAAGCGCGAGAGGATAATTTTATTGGGACCGATGATGTTTCTTTAGTCGAAAGATTGGGAGATCCAGTTAAAGTAATTGAAGGCTCGGAATTTAATTTTAAAATTACTACGCCGATCGATTTGGAGTTGGCAGAAATTATATTTAAGAATAATCAGTAAATAAAATTTATGATTAGAGTCGGAATAGGACAAGATTCTCATCGATTTTCAGAGGATAAAAATAAACCGTTGATTTTGGGTGGGGTGGAATTTTCGGGAGAGCCTGGTTTAAAATCAAATTCTGATGGGGATCCAATCATTCATGCCATTTGTAATGGTTTAGAGCAAGCTATCGGCAGCGGTTCTTTTTCGAGCTATGCTGATTTGATGTGTCAGGAAGGAATTACTGACAGTAAAGAATACCTAAAAAAAGCGTTAGAACATATTCAGAACAAAGGTTATCAGATTAATAATATTGGAATTAATATTGAAGCTCAGTATCCCAAAATAGATCCAATGGCGAATGAGATTAGACAA
>Ga0208904_1000218_pt1 | contig 49917 bp, 59 predicted proteins | sample AntAceMetag02UKB_FD_184774 | JGI IMG/M metagenome (GOLD analysis project Ga0208904, IMG submission 184774) | Saline lake microbial communities from Ace Lake, Antarctica - Antarctic Ace Lake Metagenome 02UKB (SPAdes) (version 2) | ecosystem: Environmental > Aquatic > Non-marine Saline and...
ATTCCCTCATTCTATTTTTTTCATAATCATTTCCCCTATCAATTTACTTTTTATTTCCTTTTTACCTTTTTTTCTAAGTTGTTCTTCAATTTCTCTTGAAATATTTCTTATCTTTTCTTTTGAAACAGGTCTTTTTTCAAAAGCTCTGTCAACACCACGTTTGATTTTTTCAAGATCAAACTTTTGCCTTGTGTCATCTTTTTTTATAATATAAATTTCTGCCTCTGCAACTTTTTCATAAGTTGTGAATCTTTTTGAACATTTTAAACACTCCCTTCTTCTTCTAGTTCCCCCTGGTGAAACTCTTTTATCAGTTACCTTTGATTTTGTATGTTGGCAAAATGGACAGTTCATTTTTTTATTAATATACCATCTGTTGTATGAAGAGATTATAAAACTCCCCATAAACTGTATTTAGTGAAAACAAATAGTTTTTTTCTTATTTAAACTTTCATGACTATTTTTTAAGGACAAGAGGGAAAAACTGAATTTGAATAGTAACAAATTATATTAACTTAAAATTCTCAATCCAAATATGTTAGACATGAATACTTATTGGCTTTTGGCAGAAGAAGATTTAGAAAATCTAAGATATGTTGTGGATAATTTCAAACCATTTAAAATCCATGTTCGAGGGGTTGTTGAAAATAGGGAAAAATTTAAAGAAATCAATGAAAACCTAGAAGGCAAGACTTTGGATTTTGAGAAAAAGAAAAAAGGTTATTTATTTAAAGTTGATGGAAAAGATTTATTTTATTTTGAAGGATTAAGAAAAAAAAGTTTTGATGTAAGATATGATCAAGACCATAATGATAATTTTAAGGATCTTTCAAAATTAGTAACGGTTGACTATGAAAAAAATGAATATATGGAAATTTGGTTTAGTGGAAAAATAAAAGTAGAACCCTCAAATAAGGATAGGGCTCCTGGAATTCCTTTTTATAGAATTAAGAAATCTTAAAAACTCATTCTTCCCCCTTATTTTATGAAACAAAAATATGAATTATTGGCTCCAGCAGGAAGTTTTCCCACATTGGTGGCGGCTATAAATGCAGGTGCAGATGCAGTTTATTTCGGATTAAAAGAATTCTCCATGAGGGCATCTGCAAAGAATTTTACAATTAAAGATTTAGAAAAAATAAATAAAATTTGTGGGAAAAAAGTAAAAAAATATGTAACAATTAATGTAATAATTTATGGTGAAGAATTAAAAAAATTAGAAAAAATAATTAAAAAAATTAAAAATAAAGTTGATGCAGTTATCTGTTGGGATTTATCTGTAATTAATTTATGTAAAAAATATAAAATACCTTTTCATATTTCAACACAAGCATCAATTTCAAATTCTGAGGCAGCAAAATTCTATAAAAAATTAGGGGCAGAAAGAATTGTTCTTGCACGAGAATTAAATTTAAAACAAATAAAAGAAATTTCAAAAATAATGCCTGTTGAATGTTTTATTCACGGAGCAATGTGCGTTGCAATTTCAGGAAGATGTTTCATGTCTCAAGAATTGTCGGGAAGAAGCGCAAACAGGGGAATGTGCACTCAACCTTGTCGAAGAAGTTATAAAATAACTGATGAAACAGGAAAAGAATTAATTCTAAAAGGAAATACAGTAATGTCTGCAAAAGATTTATGCACCTTACCTTTTATTAATAAATTGAAAAAAGCAGGAATTATTTCATTTAAAATTGAAGGAAGAAACAGGGATGCAAGATATGTTGACACAGTTGTAAAAGAATACAGAAAAGCAATAAATAATAATTTAACAAAAGAAGAAATTAAATTATCTTTAAAAGAATTAAACAAAGTTTATACAAAAGGTTTCTCTTCAGGATTTTATTTAGGAACTCCAACTAGTGATGATTTTTCAAATGTGGAAAATTCTAGTTCAACACAAAGAAAAGAATTTATTGGAAAAATAACTCATTATTATTCTAAAGTAAAAGTTGGAACAATTTTAATTGTAACTGGAAAATTGAAAGTTGGAGATGAGATAGCGATAATTGGAAAAACAACAGGAATTGAAAAATTAAAAATCAAAAGATTAGAAATAGAAAAAGAAAAGGTATCTGAAGTAAATAAAGGACAAGAAGTTGGTTTGAAACTTCCCCGTGTTAGAGCAAATGATGAAGTTTATTTAATTAAGAATAATAATTAAATTCATCTAAATTTTTTCTTCCAATTATAAAGCAACAGCTAATTCTCAAAAAGAAAGAAATAATAAAAAATAAAAAAAATAAAAATTATTGAATTTAAGTAAATTCAAAAGTTGTAGTTGTTGGACAAAGTGTTTCTTTATTCGTTTTAGAATCTAAGAAATACGGTGTAACTGTTATGTATGTTGCATTAAGCAAATCCCCACTATTCAGTTCTGCAGTTCGTGTCTCTAATGGACTCAAATAGTTAGTACCAAAATCAATTGGTTCTGAATTAGTATCAGCATTGAAAAAAACTATTTTAGCTCCAACTTCATCATCTCCACTTGGTGATCTATAAAGTGTAACATTGTAATTAAATTCAGTAGTGCTAACAACATTTGTAGCTTTAATGTCTACGTCCAAACATTTTGTACTTATCTCTATTGTTCCAGTACTTTTACCTAGAAGGTTGTTTACAACACCCCAAATAATTCCGACTGCAACAAGAACCAATAAAATAATGATTAATGTTGTCACAACAGTAGATAGACCTTGTTTTCCTTTCATATTATCAACCTCCTTTTAATTATCTCCTTTTTTAGCAAATATGCTATATCTTATTTAAAAAAACTAACTATAAAAAGGTTATTGTAGAGAATCATTCTTTTTTATTATATTTATCAAGAAGAATAAAGAATTCTTTTTTTGTTATTTTTTTATCGACTTCGCTAAGTCCCCTTTTCTCAGCCATTTTATGAAACGCTTTTGGTGAATAACCTTTTTTTGCTAATGCTTGGAGTGTTGGAAGTTTAGGATCATTCCATCCAGAATATTTTCCCTCTTCGACACCTTTTGTAATTTCTGAAGCAGATAATTTTAAACCTTCAATATGCCATCTTCCCAAATAAGTATCCCAAGGGTATATTTTTCCAAGAATTTCAAAAATCATTCTTTGTCTTTTCGCATTATCCATATGTTCTTTAGCCCTAATTATATGAGTCAATTCCATTTCAATGTCGTCAATTGTTACAGATAAATTCATTAGGGGCCAAACTCTATATTTTTTTCCTTGACGGGGGTGTTTAGTTTCATTTATCCTAGCTAATGGAAAATCTCTCATGGCAGGATTTTTATTCTTCATTCCACCATATTTTTCTGGAGTTCTAAATCTTAAGACTGCTTCACCTTCTTTAAAATCTTTTAACATTTTTTTCCAAAGTTTTTTGGTTTCAGATTTATTTTGTATTCGACAAGGACAATCTTTTTTATTTTTAGCAATTTCTTTAAATTGTTCAGAATTACAATTACAAACATAAACAGAATCTTTTTCAATCAATTTATCAATATATTTATAATACAATTCCATCCTGTCAGATTGAATAACAACTTCACAATTATTTTCAAATAACCATTTACCGTCTTGAGTCAAAAGTTCATAAGCAGGAGAATAAATATTGTCGGCATTCGTGTCTTCAATTCTTAAAATCATTTTTCCACCATATTTTTCAACATAATCATATGCAATTGATGCAGTTAAGGCATGACCAACATGCATGGCTCCTGAAGGAGATGGAGCAAATCTTGTAAAAACTCCTTTTTTTGTATTTGGAATTTCTGGAAGGCCATCTCTTTCTTTTCTTTCACTAGTAAATTCTTTTAATTTTTCATATTCTTTTTCTTGGTGTTCTAAATTTAATCCAGAAATTTCTTTAATAATTTCATTAATTTTTGGCATAACTTCTTTTACCATAGATTTTTTTAAACCTTCATTGAATAATGCAGAAATAACTGCGCCAGGATTAGCTTTGCCATCGTGACCAATAGCATTTTTTAAAGCATATGCTTTAATCTTTTCATCTAAATTTTTTATTTGCATATATTAATAGAATGAATTTAATTTATTAAATTAACTGATAACCAAAAAAGAATAGCAAATCCCCCCAAGAAGATTGAAATAACCATGGCTTTCCTAGTATGTTTTTCTGGCAAAAATAATCCAAAGAATGCTTTTTTATCTCCCAATTTTTTATGTATTGGATGAAGTGGACAATCCCATTTGTTGATTACAATTCCCAAACCTTCTAAACTTAAAGCGCTCAAAGAGTATTTTAAAATGGTGGGATTATATTTGATAATACCAGAATAAATAATAATTCCTATAGAAAAATAAATAAATAATGCACCAATTATGTGAAATGTTCTTAGCGCATAAATTTTTGATTTTAATTTCATAGAATTTTTTAGAGAAACTCTTTTATTAAGATGTTTATCATAAAAATTAGTAATCTAACCTTTGTTTCTTCTCCAAAACTTCAATTTTTTGTTTAAGTTGATAGATTTCATTTTCCATATCTTCAATTTTAGAAGTCATATTCATTAATCTTTTTGCCAATTTACTTCTTTTTTCATCTGAATTTTCAGTTTCAACAGAAGAATAACTTGGAGTTGATGTTGAAGTTTCAGTAGAAGAATTTCCTCCACCAAAAAATCCAAAAAATCCCCCTCCAGAAGATTCATTTTTTACAGGTACATTTTCTTCGTCAGATTCAGAAACATTAGTTTTAAAATTATTAAGTCTAGCTTGTTGTTTTCTCATATGCCCAGATAAATCAACATAACCGCTATCTTTTTTCTTCCAAATAACCATAATCAAACTAAATTTACATTATTTTTAAGGATGTTGGTCCAATACAAACGTTTTTTAAATTCAAATTCATATTTTATGTTATGGTGATTACAATACCCCAATTAATTGCAGCCATAAATCCAGATAAATATCATGATTATGGAACAAGTAAAAAATCTTTAACGGAATTTAAGGAATTAATAAAGGAAAAAGGTATCCAAGAGGCTGCAAAAAAGGCAAAACCCAAAGCATTAAGGTTGGGTAAAAAAGATAAATTAAATGTAGGAACAGGAATAGAAGCCAAATATACACTCACTTATGATTCTCCAACTGAAACTTTAGAACCAATTTATTTTTTCATTTTAGATTTAATGAATGAATTTGGGTTAGCTCCAGAAAAAATGGTGGATAATTTTGCATCCAGTCCAGGTTCACAACATTTCGGAGATATGGGACAAAGATCTTCAATTATGCAACAACAAGGTTCAAAACTTTTAGGAGACATAAATACTGTTCTTCGAAGTATTCTAAATTTAATTTATGATTTAAGGGAATTTAAAATTAGACTCCAATCATACCAAGATTTGACTGATTCTTCAAAAAAAGATGGAGCCATTCTTTCACTAAAACAAATTTGGATGGATAAAGTGGATGTGCAAAAAGGAAATTCTTCCATCAAAGCAATGGCCTTGGGACAAGCAGGATTCAATACATTAATTGATGCATTCTTAGTTGTGGGAGATACAAAAGACGTGGACAAACTAGATTTAAATAACATTGTAAAACAAATTTTAAAACCAAGAATCCATGAATTCAATGTCTGGTTAACAAATTCAGAACAAGAATTACAAAAAAGATATGAGATTGAAAAAACATATTTGAAAAGCCAAGTAAATTCTTTAAAAATTTATTCAAGATGGGCAAAACCTTATATGAAAGCAGCTCAAGAATTAGAAATGTCGGAAACCGGAAGAAATCCCGCACTTGTAAAAATGTTTAATTCTTTGTTATTAGAATTAACTTTACTCGGAAAACAACCAGCTGAATCAAGTTATTCTGATAAATATTATTCTCCAAAAAGAAAAGTATTCAAATGCATTTTAGCTGATTTCAATTTTAGGGGGATTCCAAACAGAACACAACAGGGATTTGTTGTCGGGGGGAGGGCAGAAATAACTTTTAGAGCATATGTTTTAAATGAAGAAGAAATAAAAACACTTGAAGAAGAATTAAAAAAATCAGATATGAATTCAGCATTAAGTTTAATTGAGGGAGCAACAGATGAGAGTTTGGGACATTTACAAGAGGATATTGATTATTTTTTAAAAGAAGATGAAGAAGGAAAAAAGGAAGTAAAAAAGTCACCCGATTCTTCAAATCCTTTTTTGGCATTGATTGGAGGATACAATGAAAAATCTCCAAAGAAAGAAAAGAAAAAAGGTAGTGAAGGAATAAAAATGTCCGTGAAAGATAAATGGGTAGAAAAGAATTTTATTTTACCAAATGCAATGAGTGAAGCAAAAGAATCAGCATTTTCAATTTTTGAAATTTATAAAAAAGCACACGGGATGCCTTCTTTCCCAAGTTATACTTAGTTACACATTAATAATTCTAAAACCTTAAATAATTTAAATTCATATTAATCTAATGGTGAAAGAAGATTTTACAAAAGATTTAGAAGATGTCGAAGAAATAGAAGAAAAAAATGAAGAAGAATCTGCAGATGAAGATTTAGAAAATATCTTAGACGAAAGTGAAAAAACAACAGATGAAACAATTAATATTAGAACAGATTATTTAAATAGGTTTTTAGCTAACCCTTGGAAAACAGTCGCTTTAGAGAACACAGGAATTACTCCAATAATTAATCTTGAAGAGGAATTACCTGAAGAAACTAAAACACAAGATGAGGAAGACAAAGATAAAGATAATATAGAATATGAATTATTTTTGAATGAAGAAACTGGAGAAAAATATGTTAATCTTACAACTGAAACAGAGATGTATCAAGATAAATTAAGTGAAGGAGAAAGAGAATTAGATCGGCAAAGAAAAATGTATGATTCACCAAAGAGAGTAAGAAAAGAAATCAACAGAGAAAAAGACAATATTAAATATGTTAAAGTTGAAGATACAATTAGAACAGATTATTTAGTAAAGAAAAAATTTGACGAATAAACCGTCTATAAACAACTATCAATACTTTAATAAATAATCCAAACTTATATTTTTTATGGCAGGAGGTGGCTACACAGTTGAAAATATATACGAGCCTGGGGCTTCTTCTTTTACTCCTTCCCCTGAAGGTCACTACTTGGGCAAAAAAAATTTAATTTCTGCAGGACAAATGGGTATGACCGGAGATCCTAGAACAGCAAATCAATTAGGAGAATTAAGTCGTAATTTAAATGTTGGAACAAAAATAATCGAACTTGGAACAATGGATATGCCAACATTTGACACAATTCCTCAAGAACATTGGCATGAAATGAGAAGAAAATCAAAACTTGCAGATGCACAAGTTTCAATTCACGCACCAATTCAAGGAACGGACCCCGCAGGCTTTGGTCAACAAGGTTGGGAAGAATCAAACAGAGAACTTGTTGAAAGGCAATTAATGGATGTAATGGATAAAGCAGCAATCATTGATAAAGATGGAAACATGCCAGTTACAATTCATGGTTCAAATACTTCTGGTTCAACTTTTAAAATGAAAGATGGAAAAAAAGAATATGATTTAATGGTTGCAGTTGACAGAGAAACTGGCCAATTAGCTCCAGCAAAAGAAGAAATAAAATATTATCCGGGGGGAGAAGGAGGGGCAATAAGAAAAGAAATACTTTCTCCAGAGAAACAATTAGATATGATTAATGGAACAAAATGGGATGATTCTTTAACAAAGATTGAATTTCAAAGAGAAAATGCAGATAAAATTCTTCATACAGTAAATCCAATTTTTCAGGGAAGGTTTATTGATATATTACAGGGACATACTTCTCTAGACCAATTAAATCAAGGAGAATATGTTGAATATAAAAAAGTTGTTTCTGCAAAGGCACATATTGATGAAGCACAAAGGGAAATGGCAGCAGCATTCAATAAAGCATATAAATTTGCAAAAGAAGATGGAAATAAAGACGAGTTAGCGTATTTAGATAATCTTTCTAAAAATTATTCAAAACAATTAGGGTATGATAAAGAAGGAAAACCAACAATAATGTCTCATAATCCCGCAACACAATCAGAGGCTATTTTTAATATGATTCAAAGATTAAAACCAATTCAACCAAAATTATTTGAAACAATGGAAGATTTTGCAATAAAAAAAGGTTCAGAAACTTTTGCAAATGTTGCAATGCATTCTTATGACAAACATGGGTCAGGTGCACCAGTTGTTTCAATTGAAAACTTATATCAAGGAATGGGTTTCAGTCAAGGGGAAGATTTGAAAAACTTGGTTGAAAAAAGTCAGGAAAGGTTCATTGATCAATTAAAAGAACAAAAAAATATGTCCCAAGGACAAGCAGAACAAATTGCCAAAAAATTAATTGGGGTAACTTTCGACGTCGGTCATTTAAATGTTTCAAAATCAAAAGGATTCACAGATAAGAATTTGATCAAAGAAGCTGAAGAAATAAAAAAACATATTAAACATGTTCACATCACTGATAATTTTGGATACTCAGATACTCACCTTCCAATTGGAATGGGAAATGTTCCAGTAAAAGAATTACTGGAAGCAATTGGCGATGAAGGTGCAAAAGCAAGAAAGATTAATGAAGTTGGGGGATGGTATCAACATTTCAAAACAAACCCTTTTCAACAATTACTTGAAGCTACAGGCTCACAAATTTATTCTTCTGGGGGGGGACCTTATTGGCAACAGGCAGGAGGATTTCAACAAAGTTACATGGAGGGTTATGGACAAATGCTCCCCCAAACACATTATTCAATGTTTGGTGCAGGGTTTTCACAATTACCTTCAAGTTTAGGGGGCCAAGTGGGTCAAAGTGGTGGAGGAAGAATGGGTGGCGGAGATTTTTAAATTCCAAGATTTTAAAAACTTAAATTTCCTAAATAAAATATAAAAAGATGGTAGTAAAAAAGAAAACAACGAAAAAAATTTCTAAAAAGAAAGTTACAAAAGTTTCTAAAAAGAAAGAAAGAAAAGTTTCTAAAAAGAAAATCAAAAAATCATATCAAGAAAAAATTCAAGAGGAAAGAGTGGAGGAAAAATTAAAATATCCAACTTTGAATTTGAAAACAGATCATGAAATAGCAACAGATTTTGCAGTAAAAACTTACAAAAAATTTGATAAAATAATAAAATCAATTGTGCTTTTTGGTTCAGTTTCAAAACAGAAAATAACTTCTCATTCAGATATTGATATAATTATTATTATTGATGATGTTTCAATTAATTGGGATATGGAATTAACGGCTTGGTATAGGGAAGAATTAGATAAAATTCTACAAACAAATCCTTACGAAGGATTAATTCATATTAATACAATTAAATTGAGTACTTGGTGGGATGACTTGTTGAAGGGAGATCCCGTTGTATTAAATATAATCCGAAGTGGGTCAGTGATTTTGGACCATGCAGGTTTTATTGAACCACTTAAACATTTAATGGTTCGTGGAAAAATAAAAGGAACACCAGAAGCGATTTATCAATGTCTTCAAAGAGCCCCAGGACATATTGCCAGAAGCAAAGCTGCCGAATTAACAGCAATGGAAGGAGTTTATTGGTCAATGGTTGATTCTGCACATGGAGCATTAATAGCAGCAGGATACTTTCCACCTTCTCCAGAACATGTAATGACTGATTTAAAAGAAGCTTTTGTTGATCGTGGAGCTTTGAAAATGAAATATGTTTTATGGTATAGGGATGCATATCAATTACATAAAAAAATTGATCACAGAGAAATTTCTGATTTGAAAGGGGTAGAAATTGATATGTGGCAAAAACGTGCCGAAGAATTTTTAGACATCATGATAAAATTAACACAAAGAATAGTTGAATCTTCTAAAAAGTAAAAAAATTCAAAATCTCTAAGACCTTGTCCCAGAGATAAAATTATAAAAAAATAAAATAAAATAAAAATTACACAATTAGCTTTGAAGCTAAATCTTTCAAATGTCTCTTTCTTGAGAATTCAAGTGTGTCTCCACGCAATCCTTCTAATTTGAAATCTTGTAATTCTTGGTTAGTTATCATAAAAGTTTGATATTTATCAACAACTAATCTTGCAGCAGCAACTTCCGCTTCAGTATAATCTCCTTCTGGGGCTTCTACTTTAGTGGCAGCCACACGATATGCTCTACTTATATCTCCAAAAGTTTCAGCACCATGTTCAGTCAATTTACCCTCAAAAGTAGCTTTATCAGCAGCCGAAAGTCCATTAAAAACATCTCCAGTATACCAATTCTTTAAATCATCTCCTGTAACTCCTTGCATCTCTGCCATATGTGATTCTTGGTAAACATCCGTTGCCTTTTGAAGACTTCGTCCATCTGAATATGCACCTTCCATGAACCCTTTTGCTATATCACTAAAACCTGCAGCTTGAGTGTCGGCAAATTTGTCCAAAGCACCTTTAATATATTTATCAGATGCTCCTCTGTTATTAGTTGCTTGCATTTTATGAGCTAATGCAGCGTATGCGAATTTATCTAATGTCATTTTTGTTTTGTATTTATCCTCCCTTTTGACTTTTTATTAGGGTGATTAAATCACTCTTTTTTTAAGTTTAAGGTTATAATAAATACAACATATTAAACTATATAAAGCTTTTGTTCTGTTGTCCCAAAGAAATAGTAACAAAATTAAAGCTTGGGTTTGCCTTCAATTTTTTCATAATCAATTCTAATCTGTCCAGGTAATTTTGCTTTTGTTTGTTTAATAACTTTTCTAGCAAAAGCAACATGTCTTTTTTCTGAAAGAGCAACGATAAAAAGCCTAGCTTCAGGAGTTAAAATTACAGCTTTACCCATAGATTTACCAAATGATAATTGCATACCAGAGGACATACGATCAGCACCTGCACCAGTAAGCATCCTATGTTCTCTTTGAATATGATGGGGATAAGGAACAACTTCAAACATATAATTCCCAGCAGTTTCCTGCTCTAATTTTTTGTTGATAAATTGTCTACAAGCCTCCATGGCATTATGTCTTAATTGGACTTTTTCTTTAGAAACAACAGTTAAAATATGTGGAAGTTTACCATCCATATATGCTTTTGTTTTTCCCATCGAGAATTTAACAACCTTTTGTGGCGGAACTACTTTAATGAAAGATTTTTGTCTTTTTTTAGAAACCCTTGTAAAGGGAGTAACTTTTCTTTTTGAATATGCATTAGCTTTTCTTAGTGCCGCCATTTTATTCTATTTTTACCTCTGTTGTAACAGCTTGTCCAGGCAAACCTTTTTCAAAAATAGCTCGAAGAACTCCGTTATTTCCATGAGCTCCAGAAATTTTACCCTTAATTATTTTTCCAGCTGGAGACTTCCATTCTACATTTTTTCCAATTAATTTTGCTGCATCTTCTCGAGTTTTAATATCTTCAATTTCAATTAACATATGTTTTTCAGTTAAAGTATGCCTACCTCTTCTAAATTGGATTACTTTTCCAGTTGTCATAATGATTATCAATAAAATTAGTTTATAAAAGTTACGATGGATATTTATTTCTTCTCCAAAACAAAAATCTTTCGACCCACAACTTGATTATTTCTAAATTCTCCAATTCCAGGAATTACTTCCCGATATCCAGTTTTTTCACAAATATTCTCAATATTACATTCCAATCTTTTTTTACCAATTCTAATAAAAGGAGAAGTAAAAACAATTCTTCCTTTAACTTTATCCCTAGCATTATTAATTACTTGAACCATTAATTTTTCAAAATCAATCAAAGTTTCTTTAGCTTTATTTTTGGTGGGTATTTTTTTTAAAGTTTTTCCCAAATCTGGTTCAGTTGCAATTGCTGTAAGTTCTTCTAATTCTATTCTTTTAGAATCCCCATTGATAATAGAATACTTTTCTGAGGAAAATCCAAACCATTTCATATTTTGTCTTGCTCCTTTTGTTGCGTCACCATCAATATCAACCCCAATAACATCAATTCCTTCCAAAAGTGCTTCTTGCAAAATAGTTCCAACCCCACAAAACGGATCAAATAAAGTATCTCCTTTTTTTAATTGTGCCAAGTTAATCATAATTTTAGCAAGACGGGGTGAAATAGCTAAAGATTCTCTTCTAACTGGTTTTTCCATATCTCTTTGTTCAATTTTTTCATAATTACAATGCTGAATTATTTTTCCAAAATATTCTTGACTGTCTTCTCCAAAGACAAAATATTCTTCTTCTAATAATTTTGAAGAAGGTATATTTGCAATACCTCCTCCTTGAAGTTCAATTTTATCAGTAAGATGCTTCAAAGTAGCTTTCAATTTTTCTGACTTAAATCTATTTTTCAAATAATCTTCAACTTTTTCATAGTTTTCTGAAAAATTCCAAATAGCATATGTCAATTTATTTTCTTCCCCAGAATAGATTATTGTGTCTTCCATTTTTTTATTTAAATTTTCAATTGTCCCACTTACTAAAACTTGACCAATTGACAAAACTCCTCCAAAATTATCAATTACATTTTCCAATATTCCTTCTTCAATTTCAATTAGCATTCCATTTTTTGAAATGGAGTGTTCCAAAACAGGATTTCCTTGGTTTTCAAAATAATTCAAAATTTCATATTTCGATAATTCAATATTTCTACCTAAGATAAATAAGTATTTCATAAAAATAAAAGAAATGAATGGTTTTTATAGGTTATTGAAAATATGTTCTATCTAAAAACAAGCGTTCCCAGTTTTCTTAAAAGCTTTTCCAACTCCGGCTGGACCAAGGTTCACTCCCCCATAAATTCTTCCAACAACTAAACAATGAGAATTAAAATTTTTATTTTTCAAAATACTCAAAAGAATTTTTCCAGGACTTCCAACTTCCCCATCATTTTTAAAAATTTCTTCTTTTTCAAAACAAACACCATAACAAATATGACAAAATTTTTTCTCCCTTGCCCGAACATCTTCAATAATTTTTTCAATATCTTTCAAAGATTCAATAACAAATAAATATCCAAAAAATTTAGATTTATTAATAATCAATTTAGAAGAATTAATTAATTTCATATGATAATTTCAAATTGACCCAATTCCTTTTTTAGAACTTCAAAAACTTTAGGATCAAATTCAACAAATTCATTATCTTTTTGTTTTTTCATAGCTTCTTCAAATTCTTCCATTTTTACAACAGTAATTTTTTTATCAACTTTTTTAATAACTGTTCCATCCAACAAAAATGTTTTTCCATCAGCATGCATCAATTCAACAACCTTATCTTTCATTTTCAATTTCATTCTTCCCTTTTCAATAGAAAGCAAATCTTTTCTTTGATTAAATTCAACTAAATCTCTAACCAAAATTTGAGTATCACGCCGTGCTCTGTCAACTTTATGTGAATTAAGTTTACCTTTCTTAAAATCAGCTCTAGCTCGTACAATTTCTTTTAGAATTCTCAATGCTTGTGGACTAAATTTACCTTTCTTAACGTATTCTTTATCAAATTCTTCAATTAATTTTTCTTGAGATTTTTTACCAATTAAAATTTTCAAAGCTTCAAATACATCTTTAAAAATTTCTTCAATAGTTTTTTCTTGATATTTCTTTTCAATTTCTTCTCTTAATTCTTTTAATCTTTTCAAATATTCTTCAGTTTTTTTCAATAAATCATCAATTTCTTTACCAGAAATTTCTTTTATTTTTTCATGCTCATAATCTTTCCAAGTTTTTACAACTTTTTCTAAAAAATCAACATATTTCTTTTCAATCATTTTAGTATCTAAAAATGCTTTTTTGAATGCAGGAACAATCTCCTTTACTGCTGGGGGTGGAAGACCATTAAGCATTAAAATTGCTTGTGCAGGAGTTGTAACTCCCCAGAAAATATTTGTAAAAATATCTGTGAGTAATGTTTTTTTACTCCTTGGAATGACCCCATCACCCATACTCATGAACATGTCAATTGCTTCAGGCGAGGGTTTCAATTTACCCATCCGTAATAATGATTTCCAAGGCATGAAAGTTCCACGGTCATATAGTGGAACACCATCTCTAATAAAAGTAAACATAACGGGATGTGCATCTTTTACTGCATCCCAAAAGTCAGTCAACAAATAAATTTGTGGTTCAAGTCTATTCTGAACTCCCGCAATTTGACTAGCTTCAGCAACATATTGATAAATTATTCCCCTAAGTCTTTCCAATAATTCTCGACGAGGCATCCTTTTTACATCAGTATCATTAATAATAACAAAAACATCAACATCGCTAGTTTTAACAGCGTCTCCACGAACCAAACTTCCACCAATAACATAACTTACAACATATTTTTCAAACTTTTGTAAAACCAAAGATTTGTGAATTTCAGCAACCCGTAATGCACCCAAAATACCATCATCATAAAGAGGATAACTCATTGCTGTTGCCCCAGACAAATCAAATTTTTGATCAAAGCAAATTTCCCAAATTTCAGATATTGGAGTTAAATGGAGCCAAACTTTTTCTTTATTTTTTTCAATTTGTTTAATTATTTCTTCTTTTATTTTTGGAATTTCTTTTATTTTTTCATCTGGAATAAGAACTTGTAAATGAACTTGGTCTTTAGATTCTGCAGGAACTTCTTCTTCTTCAATAAATTTTGGAATAGATTGGGGGGGCAAAATACCAATAGATTTTACAAATTTATATTTTTTAACAATGAAATCTTTTAATTTTTCAAGTTCTTTTTTAGTTTTTTCAAACTTTTTTTTAGCTTCTTCTGGGTTTTCCTGTTTTGGAACAGGAGATTTAGAATAATTATTATTTAAGTCCATTCCGGGAATAGATTGGTTTGGAGTTACCATGCTTTGAGAACAATTTAATTCTTTATAAAGTTTTTCGGAAGAATTAAATTCAAAATAAATATGGGCCCGGCAGGGATCGAACCTGCGATCTACTCGGTGTAAACGAGGTGTCATAGCCACTAGACCACGGGCCCACAATAATAAAATTATACATCTCCATTTTAAAAGGTTTTTGTAAATGGTCTTTCCTAAAAATTTAACAACTTTGGAGTAGCAAAGTTTTATAAACTGAAATCCAAGTCTAACTTTGTAATAAACGAAATTAGTATTGATTTCTCAATATATTATTAAAATTAAAATGAATAAATTTGAAAAATTAGGATTTAGTAAAGAAGTATGTATGACCCTTGAAAAGATGAGGATAGAAACTCCTACAGAAATTCAAGAAAAATCAATTCCATTAGTAATGGCCGGAAAAGATTTAATTGGGGGCTCAGCAACGGGAAGTGGGAAAACTTTGGCTTTTGCAGCACCGATTATAGAAAAAATAAATCCAGAAAAAACAGTTCAAGCATTAATTATGACTCCAACAAGAGAATTAGCAGAACAAGTAGCTCAATCAATAAAGGTTTTCTCAAAAAATAATTTAAAAATTACTTCGGTTTATGGGGGAGTAAATATTGATTCTCAAACTAAAAGAATGCATAATTCAGATGTAATTGTTGGAACTCCTGGGAGAATTTTAGATCATTTAAACCGAAGAACATTAAGTTTGCGTCATGTGAAGTTTTTAGTTCTAGACGAATTTGATAGAATGCTTGACATGGGGTTTCAAAGAGATGTGGACAAAATAATTAGAGAATGTCCGAAAAACAGACAAACAATGTTATTTTCAGCAACCCTTTCAGTAGATGTAGATTACTTAGCACAAAAATATACAAATAAACCAATTGAAATTGCAGTGAAATCACAAGTTGATCCAACAAAATTAAAACAAATTTATTACGATGTGCCAGATGGATTGAAATTTTCATTATTAGTACATTTATTGAAAAAAGAAAAATCACATTTAGTGATGGTTTTTTGCTCAACTAGAAGAAATGCGGATTTTGTAACAGCCAATCTAAATAATCTAGGAATTGAAGCAAAAGCAATTCATGGAGGGTTGGAGCAAAATAAAAGAATGCGAGTTTTAGAAGAATTTCATCAAGAAAAAGGAATAAACATTTTAATTTGTACTGATGTTGCTGCTCGTGGACTTGACATTAAAGGAATTAGTCATGTTTATAATTATGATTTACCAAAAATAACAAGCGATTATATTCATAGAATTGGAAGAACTGCAAGGGCTGGAAAAGAAGGAATTGCAATTAGTATTTTAGCTTCAAGAGATTATGAAAATTTTAGTAATTTACAAAATAGAGAAAAAGTTAAAATTGAAGAAATAGAATTACCTTATATAGAAAAAGTAAATATTAGTCGTGATATGGGAAAAAGTAATTTTTCAAGTAAGAGAAGTCCTTCAAGAGGAAGAGATTTTTCAAGAGGAAGGGATTCAAGCAGAGGAAGAGATTCAGGAAGAACAGAAATGTTCGACGCTATTTGTTCTAAATGTAAGAAACCTTGCAAAGTTCCATTCAAACCAACAACTGGAAAACCAGTTTCATGTTCAAATTGTTTTGTTCCAAAAGATTCAAGTTCTAGGGGAAGAGATTCAAGCAGAGGAAGAAGTGATTCTCGAATTTCAAGTCGTGATTTTTCAAGAGGAAGGGATTCCGGAAGAAGTCAAAGTTCAGGAAGAACAGAAATGTTCGACGCTATTTGTTCTAAATGTAAGAAACCTTGCAAAGTTCCATTCAAACCAACAACTGGAAAACCAGTTTCATGTTCAAATTGTTTTGTTCCAAAAGATTCAAGTTCTAGGGGAAGAGATTCTGGAAGAAGGAATGATTCTCCAAGAGGAAGACCTCCAGCAAGACGAAACGATTCAAGATCAAGTTCAAACTCAAGAGGCCGAAGATAATTAGTACCAGAAGAGGTTTTTCTGGGTTGAAAAGGCGATATTGAGAGGTGATTATTTTTTTATTTTGCAGACACACTATACACTTTTAAATCATTTTTACTTTTACACTTTATGACAAAAAAACAAGTTAATCCATTGGTTTTAGTTCTAAAATCAGAATGGGAACATTTAGGAAACAGGAAAAAAAAGTTTGTATTATACATGTCTTTATTTGTAATAGCCGGGCTTATTCAGTTAATGAGTCCTTTAGTTATAGGATCAATTTTTAATTCAATTCAAAATACCATTTCTTCCAAGCAAGAATTAATACATTTATTCTATCTAATTTCTTTACTATTAATAATTACTATTGGGTTTTGGATTTTTCATGGCATTGCAAGAGTTATGGAACAAGTGAGTGGATTTTATGTTAATAAAAATTATATGATGAGTAAAATAAATAGAGTTTTAGCTCTTCCTGTAAAGTGGCATAAAGATAACCATTCAGGCGATACAATTGACAAGGTAAACAGGGGTAGCGATGCAATAAGCCGTTTTTCACAACATACAACTGTTGATGTAGTCTATGGAATAGTAAATATTTTTGGTTCTCTAATAATTCTTTTCTTTATTGATTGGAAAATAGCATTATTTGCCTTGATTGTTTCAATTTTAACTTTGGGAATGATAATAAAGTTTGATAAAAAACTTGTAAAATTATATCGGGAATTAAATAAATTTAGTAACAAAGTTTCCGCAGCAGTCTTTGATTATTTGAGTAATATCATTACAGTTATAACATTACGTCTAAGAAAAGTTGTTTCGCAAGAAGTTGACACTCGTTTAATAGTAAGTTACAAAGTAACAAAAAAAGCAGCAATATTAAACGAAAGTAAATGGGCTTTCACGAGCATAACAATTTCACTAATGACTGTAATTGCATTAATATATCGGTCATACACAGATTATACTACAACGGGAATAATCTTGATCGGAACATTATATATATTATATGGTTATCTAAACACTGTAGGAAGAACTTTCTATAACTTTGCTTCACTATATGGGAGATTAATAAAATATGGGGCAAGATTAGCAAATACTGAACCAATAGATAATGCCCACAAAAAATTAGTTAAAAAAACTAAGGGAAAAATAAATCCCAATTGGAATGAAATAGAAATCAAAAATTTAGATTTTAGTTATCAAAAAGAAGGTAAAAAACAACATTTAGATAAGATTAATTTAAAATTAAGTAGGGGAAAAAAGATAGCTTTGGTTGGTGAAAGCGGTTCAGGAAAAAGTACAGTTTTAGCTTTACTCCGAGGATTGTATCCTGTTAATAAAGGAAAAGTCGTATGTGATGGAAAAGAATTAGTTAGAGGATTTGAAAGATTAAAAAGTCATATTACTTTGATTCCTCAAGATCCTGAATTATTCAATAATACAATTAGAAATAATATTACACTTGGTATAAAAAGTAATCAAAGAGACATAGACAAAGCAGTTTCTTTAGCTCGATTTAAGAAAGTTGTAGATAGATTAGAAAAGGGATTAGATACAAATGTTTTGGAAAAGGGAGTTTCTTTAAGTGGTGGAGAAAAACAAAGATTGGCTTTGGCAAGAGGATTACTTGCAGCTAAAAAAAGTGATATTGTTTTATTAGATGAACCCACAAGTAGTGTGGATAGTATGAATGAATTGAAAATACATGAAGGAGTGTTTAAAGAATTTAAGAACAAGACAATAGTTTCTTCAATTCATAGATTACACTTGTTAGAAAAGTTTGACTATATTTACTTTTTTGAAAAGGGAAAAATAATTGCAGAAGGTAATTTGTCAGATATTAAAAAGAATCCCAAGTTTAAGCTTTTATGGGAAAATTATATATTAACAAAAGACAAATAAAAATAAAAACAACATACGCAGACTTCAGCAAACAAAATTTGCATACTCTTCTGCGAAGAACAAATCGAACTGTTCGATTCAATGCGCGGACCGGGAATCGAACCCGGCTCACCTCGTTGGCAACGAGATATTCTACCGATAAACTACCCACGCACAAATCATTTAAAATTTCTTAATTTATAAAATTAATCAATTTTTTAAACTATCTTTCCCCCCTTGATTTATGATTTGGCCATTCTTTGGGGCATTAGCTCTAGCAACCGGAACAGTAATAGAAAGATTAGTTTTAATGAAAAAATCAGTTTCAGTGAAATTTTATCAAGTTGCCCAATTCTTGGCAATAGTTCTAGTAATGTTGCCTTTTATCCCTTTCTTTTGGAAATTTTCTCCAGATTTTTTCACAACAAAAAATATTTTAGTTTTCGCAGGAATAATAATTTTTTCTTTACTTGCAAATTATTTCACCTTCTATTCTATGAAATGGGAAAAATTAGGAAAATTAGAATCAGCAAAAATAACAGAACCTTTGTTTGTAATTTTATTGTCCTTCGCATTTAGTTTTATCTTTGGAACGGCGCTTTATGGGAGAAATCCAAATATTCTAATCCCAGCTTTAATAGCAGCAGCAGCATTAATCTTTTCACATGTTAAAAAACATCATTTGAAATTTAACAAATATTATCTTTCAGCATTGCTTGGAAGTTTGTTTTTTGCAACAGAACTAATTCTTTCAAGATTAATTCTAGATAATTTTAATGCAATCACTTTTTATTTTTTAAGATGTGCTTCAATACTTCTAATTAGTTTAATAATCTTAAGACCTAAATTACACAATAATTTAAACTCAAAAACTGTTTTACAAATTTTAGTGACTGGGGGAATTTGGTTTGTGTACAGAACAATAGTTTATTTTGGATATGTAAATTTAGGAGTTGTTGAAACAACTTTAACAATCATGCTTGGACCTGTTTTAGTTTATTTATTTGCTTGGAAATTCTTGAAAAATAAATTAACTTGGAAACAATTAGTAACTGCAGGAATAATTTTAGGTTGTGTGGCTTACGCAATTTTTATTTAATCAATTTTTAGCAGAACCAACTTCTTCAATAATAATTTTCACAATTTTTCCTTCTCCTTTTGAAGTAGCCAATTCAAAATAATCAGGTGAACACATTTTAAGTAAATTTTCTGCAGGATAAATATTATGGTATTTCATAGGATTATTTCCCCTTTCAAATTCTTTCCAGGCCCAATATTCTGAATTCTCAGAATCTAAGGCCCCCCTTATTTTGATTTGAAAAATTTCTTTACTTGGGGAACAAAAACCTGCGATCAATTTAGAATCATAAATATGTTTCCATCCTTCCTCATATTTGTGTGCAAAATATTCTTCAGACATACAATTTAATACAAAACATATTTTATAAAATTAATTAGTCTCAAACAAAAACAATTTCATTCAACTTTTTTATCAATAGATTTTACAATTTTTCCTGTTTTCGGATCTACCATATTTCCAGATTCATCTTTTTTATATTTTACAAATTCTCTGCCTTTTTGAGTATCAATAAAATACCCCAAAGCAATACTGTTCTCAGAATTTAGAAAAGAGCCTGTAGAACCCGGAACAGGTAATCCATTATATGCATGATATTCAATAAACCTTTCCATCCTTCTGCCAAGTTCAAATTGATATATCATGATCAAAAAATAAAAAACAAATATTTAAACTTATCTTATTGAATCATCTTGAAGATATCTACCATAGATTTCAAAATATAAATTTTGGATTTTACCAAAGTTATCATTTGTCAAATCAAAATGAATATCTAACAATTTATGTTCTTCTCCAAAAAAAGGATTTACTGAATATCTTCCAGAGATATGTTCATCTTCTCCAAGGGATAAGCTAGAAACAATAGTTTTTGTATTTTCCATCAATTCAACAATCTCTTCAAGAGAACCATTTTCATCTTTTACCCTCAACCAACTTGTTTTCAAGAATTTATCAAAAAAACATTTGTAACCTTCAAGGTCTTCCATGGAATAAATTCTTTTAGTAAATTCAATATGTTTCTCTCTTTCTTCTTTTGAAAAAAAAATCCTCATCCCAAATTTAATAAATCTAGACATTTATACATTTAGATGATATATGACACTCATGCACATTTAGATATGTTAGAAAATATTGAAAGAGTAATGTTTGATGCCGCAAAAGCAAATGTAAAAACAATAATTACAAATTCTGTAAATATTCCTTCATTAAAAAAATCCTTGGAGTTACAAAAAGAATATCCAGAAATGATTAAAGTAGCTGCGGGCCTTTATCCAGAAGAAACTCTTGTTTCAAAAGATTTTGAGGAGCTATCTTCTATCCTAGAAAAAAATAAACATAATATAATAGCAATGGGGGAAATTGGTTTAGACAAAACAGAAAAATTGGATTTTGAAATTCAAAAAGATTTTTTTATTAAACAATTGAATTTAGCAAAAAAACATTCTTTGCCCGTAATTATTCATACAAGAAAAGCAGAAAAAGAAGTTTTAGATATTCTTCGTTCTTATCCAACTTTAAAGAAAATTTTTCATTGTTTCAGCGGAAAATTAAAATTAGTAAAAGAAGCAGAAGAATTAGGTTGTTATTTTTCTATTCCAACAAATATTGTTCGTTCAGAACAATTTCAAAGAATGGTAAAAGATTTGCCAAAAAACAAAATATTAACAGAAACAGATGCACCATATCTTTCCCCACATAAAGGAAAAACAAATGAATCTTCTTTTATAATTGAAACAATAAAAGAAATTTCTAAGATTTGGAATATTTCAAAAGAAGAAGTTGAAGAACAAATTGAAACTAATTTCAAAAAGGTTTTTAATTAATTATTTTTTCGTTTTTCTATTCGCCCTACCTTTTGGCCTTCGATTAATTTTCTTAGTCTTATTTCTATTTCCAGCTCTTCCACGAGTAACTTTTTCTTTCTTAGCTAATTTATGCGAAGCAACTTTTTTTGTTCCTTTAGAAGAACTTTGACTTTTTCTTTTTGCTCCAGCCCTTCTAGTTTTTTTCTTTGGCATCTCTTCCTGTTCATAATTTTTTTCAACAGTCCTTTTTCTAAATCTATTACTAAGTGCTGGATCATCAATAGAAAGCCATTCAACCCCTCTTTTCTTTATGTGGGTTTTTCCTGGAATTTGTTCAACTTTTTTATGTAAAGTTTCTTCATTGACTTTATTAAAATCCGGTAAATCCATTTCCTTTATTTGAATGTTGGGAAGTTCAGTAATTTTATTGAATAATTTATGGTTCCGAGGAGACATAAAAGAAATAGCTTTTCCACTTTTTCCAGCCCTTGCAGTTCTTCCAATCCTATGAATATAATCTTCTGGCTTTGGTGGCAAATCATAATTATAGATATGTGTAATTTCTTTAATGTCGAGTCCACGAGCAGCAACATCAGTACAAATTAAAATCCCGCCTTCTCTATGAAATCTATTTAAGCGACTGGTTCTTTTTTTCTGATCAAGCCCACCATGAATAACTTCAATTTCAAATCCCAACCTTTCCAAATTCTCTCCCAACGAATCAGCATTAGTTCTAGTTGAACAAAAAATCATTGATTTTGCATTTTTTTCTTCTTCAATTAAATGATAAAGCAAAGAAAGTTTTTCTTTTTGTAAAATTTTATAATAAATTTGTTTCAATTTTGAAGAACTAATGCGAGATTCAACATTTATTTCTTTGGGTTTGTTTGTATATTGTTCAATTAGTTTATCAATTTCTCCAGTCTTTGTGGCGGAAAAAAGCATGGTCTGTCTTTTCTCTGGACATTTTTTAAGAATTAATTCTACATCTCTTTGAAACCCCATGTCAAGCATTCTATCAAATTCGTCTAGAACTAAAACTTCAATATCATTCAAATTGAAAGCTTGTCTATTTATAATATCAAGAAGTCTACCAGGTGTTGCAACAACGATATCTGCTCCTTTGATTTTTTTTACATGTTCTTCAATTTTAATCCCCCCATAAAGTGCAAAAACTCTAAACTTTTTTATAGCAAAACGTCTAAATTCTGAAGCCACTTGTTCAGCAAGTTCACGAGTCGGAGTTAAAACTAAAACCCGAGATTTCCCACTTGGTTCCATATTCTCAACAACACCACTCATAAAGGCCAAAGTCTTACCAGAACCTGTTTCTGCAGATCCAATAACATCTTTACCTTTCAACACACACGGAATTGCTTTTTCTTGAATTTCTGTTGGAACTGTAATTTCTAACTTTTCAAGTAATTTTACAAATTCTTTTCCAAGACCTAATTGTTTGAATGTTTTTGACATAATATGGATTGGATATTTTGAGTTATATGCTTTTTGGATACAAATTTTTATAAATTATTTAAAAATTATTAATTAATGATAAAGGAAGATTTAAATGTGTTTCATTTTGGATTTGAGAGAAAAGAAGCTGAAATACAAAAGAGATTAAATTATGATCCTCGAGCTAAACCATTTATAGAGTTACAAGAAGAATTATTCAAAGAAATACATGAAAAAAGGATTTGATTCATTTAATTATCCTTATTTAATTTTGAATACCAATGGAAATTTTCATGTTGGTTATGTTGATCAAAATTCTCAAGGTTTTGTTAGGGGGAATATCCTTAACCTAGAGTGGGAACAAAATAAAAATTTAGAAACATTTATTGAAATGTTGATGCAAGGAAAAGCTTTTTTGGGAGGGAATAAATTGAAAGGAATAATTGAGATGAATTCTTTTGAACAATTTCCATTAACGATGAAAGAATTAGAAAAAAATTATAATATTGTGACAAAAAGTTTTTATTTGGATTCAAAAACTTTGGAAGGAATAGGAAAAAATTTCCCATGCACAGAAAAACAATTTTTAGATTCAAATTTTTAACCAAAATTTATTTATTTTTAATTTTTTATTTATTTTAAAAAACAAAGCAATATAAACCCCAAATATTTAAAATTAGAATGGCAAAGAGAAGAGTTAGAAAAAATAAGCAGTGTGGAATGCTCAAAAAACATGGTAAAAAACCTATGTCTAAAGAAGTAAAAGCTCAAAGAAAGAAAGCAAGAGACGAGCAAAGAGAAAACGATTTAGCTAAAAATAAAAAAGAGTAATATTATATCTATTCTAAAATTTAAAATTATTTTCCTAGATTTGTCTTTGTTATTTCAAGGCAAACTAACTCCCAAATAAAGTCCCTTTTCTCGAATAAATTTTTCAATCCCAATAGGAACAAGTTGATAAATATTTTCTCCTTCTTCAATTCGAAATCTAATTGCTGTAGAAGAAATATCATCAACATTCACACTTAAAATTTCCAGAAGATTCATTCGAAGAAATTCAATTATTGGATATCCCTTTCTTTCAAAAATAATAAATTTAAGATCTTTTAAAATTTCAACAAATTTATACCATTTACGAACTTCAATAAACAAATCACTTCCACCCAACCAAATAAATTCATGATCATATTTTTTTCTTAGTCTGAGGAGTGTTGTGTGTTGATCACTCATTCCAGGAAAGTCAACTTCTTCACGACAAATTTTCACATTCTTTATTCCCTCAAAAGCAATTTCTAACATTTGAATTCTTAATTCAGAATCTACAAGCGCCCAATCAAATTGATGTTGCATTCCAGGCATAATCCAAACTTCATCGACCAGGTCAGCTTTCAAAGTTTCCTTTACAACATTAATATGGCCATTATGAACGGGATTAAATGCTCCCCCAAATAATGCAATTTTCTTTCTTTTTTCTTCCATACCAATATTAATCTTTTTTATTTTTTAATTCTTTTCTCTCTCTTTATTCCAAAAAATATTTCAACAATTTATGCACGCAGTGCGAACAAATAATTTAAATTATCATTAAGGAATAATTTCAGGACCAAAGTACTTTTCAAATTCAAAATCTTTAGGATTCAATTCCAACCCTTCTGCCCTTGACCTAATTCCATCAATCAAATGTTTTATCGTTGAACAAACCAAATCAAAACCTTCACGAGGCCAAAGTTGAGCATAATTAGAATATAAACATCTTCCCCCACAAATATTAAAATAATCACATCCAGAACACCAATTTCCACAATTAATTTCTTTTGTGACACCTTCATTAATAGAACCGCAATACATGTTTTTTACACTATTCATAATAGGACAAGCACTTAAATCCCCTTTTGTGTTAATTGTAAAATTTGCATAACCTGCGCCACAAGGTAAACGAATTTCTTTATCCCAACCTTTAATCCTATTTAATATTCCTAAGAAAGGATATAACTTTACAATATTTCCGGCTTTAATCTTCCCAAACCACCAATCTAATAATTTATCAATTGAAGCATTATATTTTTTAACAAATTTAGAAAATTTTTCTTTGTCATAATCATTTTTGTAAAATTCAGCATCAATTTGCCAATGAATCGAATCGTAAAGTCCAACTTCAATCAAACCAATCAAATGCATGACTTGTTCATATAAATCAGATTCAGTAATTACCATACGAGCAACAATTTCTCCCTTGTACCCCCGATCCCGAATATCTTTTAAATTATTAGTAATAATTTCATACTTTGCTTTTCCTTTATGTAGATTAGTTCGTTCAGGAGTTCCATCAATTGAAACGAGCATCTTATCTAATTTCAACAAATATTCTGTTGGCAATTGATTCAATAAAATACCGTTTGTTTGAATCATAAAATGACAATCTAAATCATCTATAATTTCTTCCATCTTTTCAAGCATAACCAGTGGTTCACCACCATAAAAAATCAAAGTATCAGAAGGTTTTACAAACTTCTTCAATCTTTCTACATTTACTTCCGAGTCAGTCGGAGTTTCCATATCATAATCCCATTTATCCCCCAAACCATTATCAAATTCTTCCATACTTTTTCCATAACAATAAGTACAATGGAGATTACATCTTTCTGTTAATATTATGTGGTAGTGCATAAATTAAAAATAGCGTTTCGATCTTTTAAAATTAACCTAATTTCTTTTTAGCTTCTTCCAACTCTTCAAAATTATTAATTGGAACCCAAATTTTGGTTTTCAAAACTTTAACTTTTTCACCAATTGAAACCAAATAATTCAAATAATCAATAATTTCATATTCTCCCCTTGTTGATCTCTCCAACTTCTTTTCAAAAATTTTGGTAGAAAAAGCATAAGCCCCAATATTAATTAAATTAGATTTTGGATTTTCAGGTTTCTCTTCAATAGCAATCAAATTTCTCTTCACGTTAATTTCTAAAACTCCCCATTGTGAAGGATTATTTACCTGCCAACTAAACATACCAAATTTTACTGAGAGTAAATTTTCCAAGTCTTCTTTTGAGTAATAATCATCACCATTCAAAACAATAAATTCATTTTTTAGTAAATCTTTAGCTTGCAAAAGCGCATGCCCTGTTCCTTCGGGATTTTCTTGTTCCCGATAAGAAATTTTTAATCCAAAATAATTCTTGCCAAATTTTTCAATTATTTTTTCTTTTTTATAACCAACAATTAAAATAACTTCATCAATCAAATCTTTGAGTATTTCTAACTTATATTCTAAAATGGTTTTACCATTCACTTCAACCAAAACTTTGGGAATCATGTCCGTTAAAGGGGCCAATCTAGAACCTTTACCCCCACAAAGAATCACTGCTTGTTTCATATCCAAAAAAAGAAACTTGAATTAATAAATATTTACCAACATTTTTATTCTAAAATAATGCTAAATCTTTTTATAAGGTTTAATTCGTATACACCTTATGTTAAAAATATTGAAGGGGAATTACGTGAAATTTGTCGTTGGAGGAGTATCATTATTCATTTTCGAATATATTTTTACAATTTTTTTAACCGAAGTAATCGGAATAAAATCCCACATATCCTATATGTTTGCTCTGTTATTTGGAATTCTTTTTTTATTTTACTATCATTTGAAAATAACTTTTAAAGCCAAAGGACAAAAAAAGAAAATATTTTTGAAATTTATTGTCGGATCAATCTTCTCGTATATTCTAAATGCTTATTTTGTATATTTACTAACACAAAAAATGCTATATTTCTTTGCGATACCATTAACAGCCAGTATTCTTTCAGTGATGTTTTACTTTGCATATAAAAAAGTTGTTTTCATATAACCCTAACTAAGTCCACCAAAGTGTCCAGGCATATTCCCCATAGAATTCATATTTCCTTTTTTATTAGGTTTAGCCGCAATAACGTCATCAATTCTAAGGATCATTGTTGCAACATCTGTCGCCGAATCAATAGCTTGAGATTTTATTTTATATGGTTCAATAATTTTAGCATTCAAAACATTTTCAACTTTATTTGTAAATAAATTGATTCCCATGTTTTTATCTCCAGCATCATGTTTCGCCTTAAGTTCAGTCAAAACATCAATTGGATCAAGCCCCGCATTTTCTGCTAATGTGGATGGTATAAATTCTAACGCTTTTGCAAATTCTTCTATGGCTAATTGTTCTCTTCCACTAAGTGTTTGACCAAACTCTTTTAATCTTTTAGATAATTCCATTTCAATTGCCCCCCCACCAGGAACAACCAATTTTGTTTCAATTATACTACAAATGTCTCCCAATCCATCCATTAATGCCCTTTCAATTTCATCAACTACATGGCTTGTTCCACCATGAATCAAAACAGTTACAGCTTTAGGATTTTTACACCCTTTAATATAAGTCATTTTTTCCCGGCCAATACTTACCTCTTCAACAATATTAGATTCTCCCAAATCTTGTGAATTAATTTCATTTAAATTTGAAATTATTTTTGCTCCAGTAGCTCTAGCAATTTTTTCCATATCACTTTTAGCAACTCTTCTGCAAACATAAATTCCTTGTCGAGCTAAAAGATATTGAGCAAAATCATCAACTCCTTTTTGACAAAAAACCACATTACATTCAGTCAAAATAATTTTTTCAACCATTTCTTTCATAGTCTTTTCTTCCGCATTAACGAAATTTTGGAGTTCAATATGGGAATTTACAGAAATCTTTGTATCAATTTCAGGACTCCTAAGTTCAATTGGAAAATCCACAAGTAAAATTTTTGCATTTCCAATTTCACTTGGCATTTCTTTACTTATTTTTTCCTTATCTAGGACAATTCCAGAAATAAGTTCGGTATCTTTAATTCCATCACCCAAAACTTTTTCAATTTTAATATCATCCAAATCAATTTTTCCATTATTTTCAACTAGTTTCACAGCTTTCACTAAAATCTCAGCAAATCTTTCCTTTTCACTTTCAGCTGTTTTTCCAGTCATTGCAGTCATTGCAACTTGTCTTAAAATTTCTTCATTTTCACCCGCCACATGTAAAGAAATTTCTTTCAAAATACTTTGAGCTTTTTCTTGTGCAATTTTGTACCCTTTAGCAATAACTGTCGGATGAATTTTTTGATCTAGCAACCTTTCTGCATTTTCCAAAAGTTTTCCCGCAATCATAACAGCAGTGGTTGTCCCATCTCCCGCTTCTTTTTCTTGAGTTTTAGCAATTTCAACCATCATCTTAGCAGCAGGATGTTCAATTTGCATTTCTTCAAGTATAGTAACTCCATCATTTGTAACAATTATCTCATTTGTTGGGCTCACAAGCATTTTATCCATACCCTTTGGACCTAAAGTAGTTTTCACAACTTCTGAAACCATTTTTGCAGCTAAAATGTTATTTCTTTGTGCATCTTTTCCAATAAGTCTTTGAATATCTTCCGGCATAATTTCTCCTTTATTGTTCATAAGGAAAAAACCAGTCTTAATTATATAAAGATTATTATGGTAGAAATAGAAGAATATTTAAAATAAAAATTCATAACCTAACTATGGCAGCTGATCAAGTTTTTGCAAGTAAATTGAAATATCAAGGATTATTCAACTTTAAAGATTTTTATGAATTTTGTTATACATGGTTAATGACTGAAACTGGAGTAGAAATTTTAGCAGAAGAAGAATACACAGAAAAATTATCGGGTCCTGTAAAAAACATAGATATTAAGTGGAAAGCAACAAAAGAAGTAACAGATTATTTTAAATTTGAAATTAAGGTAGAATTCAAATTGCTTGCAATTTCAGAAGTAGAAATGAATCAGGGTGGAGCAAAAGTTAAAACAAATAAAGGTGGAGTTGGAATTAAAGTGAAAGGACTTTTACATAAAGACTACGAAGGAAAATTTGATGTTAGTCCAAGGTTGAGAATGTGGAGAGCAATTTATGAAAAATGGATTATTCCTCAAAGAGTAAAAGGATTTGAAGATAAGTTGGCTGCGGATTGTGATGAATTTTTAGGCCAAGCAAAAGCATTCTTAGACATAATTGGTCAAAGATAATTTTCTAAAGAGTATACACAAAAATATCATTATCTACATAGAAATGTTTATATAGAATTTTTGCGATTTTTTAACATGAAAAAAATATTAATTTTATTAGTTGTATTAATGATTCTCCCAGCCGTTTTAGCAATAGATGTAACGGTTGAAAAAACAAGTACAAATGAAGCTTTAATTGTTGGACTTGGAGCACCAGCACAATTCACAATAAACTTAACAAATAATGGGCAAAGCGATACATTTTCCATATACACTTTTTTTGGAACAGGTCTTGAACCAAAAGAACAAATAACAATCAAAAAAGGAGAATCAAAAGAGATAATTTTAAAAGTTTTCCCAAGAGAAGATTCAAAAATAAGGGGATATACAACATTCACTTATTTCATTCAAGGTGGAGATTCTTCAGAAGTTGAAGAAAAATTAACATTAAATATAATTGATCTTGAAGATGTCTTTGAAATAGGTGCCGGATTAATAGATCCAGAATCAAATACTTTAGAAATTTACATAAATAATAAAGTAAATTTCAATTTTGAAAATTTGACAATAAAATTTAATTCCGCTTTTTTTGATTTAGAAAAGGAATTAAATTTGGGACCATATGTAAGAGAAGATTTCACAATCAATTTAGAAAAAGAAGATTTTAATGAATTAATGGCTGGTTTTTATACATTGAATGCAGAAGTTTTAATAGGAAATTTAGAGGCAGAATTAGAAGGAAAAATAGAATTTGTTGAAAAAGATTTATTAATTACAACCAAAAATGATTATGGTTTAATAATTTCAACAAAAGTTATCAGAAAAGTAAATGAAGGAAATACAATTTTGAATTCAGTTACAACTTTGAAAAAAAATATCATTTCCAGGGCTTTTACAACATTCAATCCAGAACCATCTATTGTAGAAAGGCAAGGTGCAACAATTTACTATTCTTGGAGTCAACAAATTAATCCAAGTGAATCAACTGAAATTTTAGTAAGGACAAATTGGTTGTTTCCATTTATTGCAATTTTATTAATAATTCTTATAACAGTTTTAGCAAAAAGATATTCAAGCACGGCACTTGAATTAAGAAAAAAAGTTTCATTTGTTCATGCAAAGGGTGGAGAATTTGCTTTGAAAGTTACAATAATGATTGAAGCAAAACAATTTGTAGAAAAAATTAGAGTCTTAGATAAATTGCCTCCTTTAGTAAAAATGTATGAAAGATTTAATGGCGAATTACCAACAAAAATTGATAAAGCAAGAAAGAAAATTGAATGGGAATTTGATCATTTAGAACCTGGCGAAAGAAGAATAGTATCATATATAATTTATTCAAGAGTTGGAATACTCGGAAAATTTGCTTTACCTTCAACATCAGCAATTTTTGAAAGGGAAGGAAAAATCAAACAATCTTCTTCAAATAGGGCATATTTTTTATCTAGGCCAAAAAAAGAAAATCGTTTTGAATAAGTAAACTTTAAAAAACAATATCTATTACTCATATTTGTATTAAAAATACAACTAATCCATTACCCATCCATAGCTCAACGGTAGAGCGCTTGGCTGTAGATTACTAAGGTGGAGATTCGCGTTGCGCGATAACTATGAAGCCCTAAAAGTCAAGATATGTCTTGGCACTTAAGCAGTGCCCGAGAGGTTCCCGGTTCGATCCCGGGTGGATGGATAAACAAGGGGGCTTTATGCCCCTTTTTCTTTCACAATCTCACTGTACAAATTCAAAAATATTTACATTTTATAGAACGTTTTTCTAGTTAAAATAAAGTTTCGTGAAAACTTTATTTTTTTAAAAAATTTTATTTTTTAACCAATTTTTTAAATTCCTTCTGAAAATATGTCCCGAACAATAGAAGAATTTAAATACTATATTCTGATAAAAAAAATATAAAATGGGGTGCAAGAATATTTCTTGCAAAAAGAGAAAATGAATTTAAACGACGAAGAAATACCTAAATTTGCCGAAGACGATCTAGATGATCGATTAGAAGAATTAAACCTTGACGATTAATTACTAATCTGTTTTTTTGTTAAAAACACTTGATTATTCTCACTGGAAAGTTCAGAATGATTTGTTTCAATAGAAACTAATAACTCATCTATTTTTAATTTTGTAATCCACACATTAGTCAAAGATATTTTTACTTCATACCCTATTTGAAGGGGTTCTAATATAATTTCTTTAATAATTTTTTCATCATCATAAATAACAATATTTGCTTCTTTAGAGTCCACCAATCCATCATTTTTTATTGAAAGATTAATATCCATAGTTCGACCAGTAATTGTAGCTGAAACCTCCCCAAACCTTAAATCGGGTAGACTAGGTGTAGAATAGAGTCTATTAATCTCTATTGGGATTTCTTCACCAATTGTTTGTCTACATTTACTTACTGGGTACATAATGTTATTCGCATTATCCGAATGATTAAATCCCAAAACATGTAAAAGTTCATGGATAGCAACATTTGGCCTTTCACAATTTGAATTCTTAATTAAAAGAATTTTTCCAAGTAAAATTACATTAAAATTATTTCCCGGGATAATCTTAACTGGTCCTCCCTCTCCGGCAATAAACATTCCTTCTTCAAATTTATTTTTTTCATCACAACTAACAATTATTTCTGGATTTTCTTTATCTTCAATAAATCTTAAATCAGTAACATCTGAAATAAGATCAAAAGCTTCAAGCATTTCACCTTGTTTTTGTAAAGAACAATCTTCTTCAATTTCGTAACTTATGTTTGGGTGTGGAAATCGCATATTATCATAAAATTGCATTGAAAGATTATTTTCCACCAAACTAAAATTACTACTCCTTTCAATTCCAAATTCAGTTTCTTGACTGGGAAAAACCCAATAAATAGACAATAACAAAATTAAAAAAATACTAATTAATCCTAAAAATATTCTTTCCCACCTCATGAGATTTAAAGTAAAACATTCATTATAAAAGTTACTTTCAAAAATTAACACAAATTATTAAAAAGTTATTCATTTTTCAAAGCCTTATGTGGGGGAAAAATGGAAGAAATAGTTGTTAATGAATCATTTTCAAATGAAGATTTAGCTTTTTTTGAAAAGTTAGAAAGAAAAGAGTTTGAGTCAAGTAACTTATTGGATTTGAAAGTTGAAGCAGAAGAAATGTCAAATGATTTAGAAATTAATGAATTGTTAGGATATGAACAAATTGAAAAAAATCTAGCCTTCAAATTAGAATACCAAATCACGGGAGCATTAAGAATTTTAAGAGATTTAAATGGCTCTGCACTTTTAGCAGATGAGGTTGGTCTTGGAAAAACAATAACTTCTTCACTTGTGTTAAAAGAATGTCTTGTGAGGGGATTTGCAAAAAGAATTCTAATTTTAACACCACCATCCCTAGTTAATCAATGGGTTACAGAATTAAAAGAAAAATTTGAATTGGATTTCAAAATAATAGAAAAAGAATCTGATTGGGATAATGCAACTCTTGCAATAGCTTCAATAGATCGAGTAAAAATAATTGATAGAAAAACAAGAGAATTCAAGCATGGAAAAGCGCATGAAATTTCTTGGGATTTGTTGATGGTGGATGAGGCTCACAAATTAAAAGAAAGAAATACTCTTAGATGGAAATTTGTTGATCAACTTCAGAAAAAAAGATTCTTACTTTTAACAGCAACTCCTTTTCAAAACGATTTACTTGAACTTTACAATTTATTACATCTACTAAAAAAAGGACATTTGGGAACTATGAAAGAATTTAGAAAAAAATTTCTTAGTGGAGGAAATAAAAGACATCCCTTAAATCCAAAAGAATTAAAATCAAAATTAGATGAAGTAATGGTTCGAAGAAAAAGATCTGAAACAGGAATAAAATATACGAAAAGAATACCAAAAATCATTTCTGTTGAACAAACCGAAGAAGAAAAAAGAATTTATGATAAAATTATTGAATTATTAAAAGAAAAGTATTTTACAGTAACAGGGCAAGAAATTAATGCCAGATTAATAATATTTGCATTACTTCCCAAAATGACTTCTTCTTCAAAATCAGCAATAGAATCTTTAGAAAAAATGGCAAATAATGAGAAATATCATTTTGAAACAAGAAGGTTTGCAAGAGAAATATTATCTGATTACAAAGATTTAAAGAAAGACTCCAAAATGGAAAAACTATTAGAAATAATTGACAAAACATTAAGAGAAGATCCAAAACAAAAAATATTAATTTATACAAGACACCCCTCAACATTAGAATATATTGAAGAAAAATTAATTCCTTACAAACTAAAAATAACTAGTTTCATGGGGGGATTAGATCGAGATGAAAAAGCAAATAGAATAAAAGAATTCAAATATGATTCTCAAGTATTGCTTTGTACAGATGCTGCAGCAGAGGGATTAAATTTACAATTTTGTAATACTTTGGTTAATTATGATCTACCTTGGAATCCGATGTCTGTTGAACAAAGAATTGGTCGTCTTGACAGGTTGGGACAAAAAAAAGATATGCAGATATATTCTTTGGCAACAAAAGGAACAATGGAAGAATACGTAGTTGATTTAATCATAAATAAAATGTGTTGTGTGGGATTAGTTATAGGTGAACTCCCAATAATTCTTTTCAATTTGGGCCTTGATTCAGAAGGAAAATCTGGAAAAAACAAGATTGAAGAACGTTTATTAAATTCCTTTATTGAATCAAAAAATAATCTAGAAATTTTTGCAAAAAATGTTGAAGAAATTGCAAAAATTGTTGGAGAAGGTTCAAATGAGTACGAAGAAAGTAAATTTGCCTCTTCTGAATTATTAGACAATAAAAATATCAATTAATCCAATAAAACTGTAATTCATATATTTTTAAATAATAATGGAGATACATATATTTGATGGAAAAAGAATTAGTAGAATTTATAGAAAAATTTTTTAGGAGTCTTGGGGCAACAGTGGTGTTACAAGGAGATTTTTTAATGGTGGCAAATGTTCCAATAGCTTTTGAAAAGTTTTACGGAAAAAAATCACCATACAAATTTGTTTTCGATAAAAGTAAATTGGATTTAGATTCCGAATTAATAGAGCTTGGAGCATATATCTTAAAAGCAATTTCAAATTATTTGGAAAACACTGGACAAACAACTTTACTAAAAATAAATTTTGAAATTGATCCAGAAGAAGAAATAAAAAAAAGTATTAGGTTAGCAAATTGTAGAATAGAAAAATTAGTCCCAAAAAAAAGAAATAATTTCTTTTTTAGATTTACTTTTAACACAATTTTTCAATACTTAAATGAAACAGAAAAATTAGTAAATGATATTTATGTCCATAATGGAAAAGCAATTGATGGGAATTTAAGTGATTATCCCCTAGAAGAAGGAAAAAAAGAAGAAGTAAAAATACCTGATATAAAAGAACCTTATTTTATTGCAAAAGATTGTCTTCGTGAAAAAATAAAAAGTAGAACAGGGGAATTAGTCTTAGAATTAAATAGTAAGTTAGAAGAAGAGAGAGATAGAATAGAAAAACATTTTATGCAAGAAAATAAAGAATTTTCAGAATTAGTAAAAAAATCTGAAAATAGATTAATGGAACTGGAAATAGGGAAAGATTATGAAAAAATTTCTAGACAAAAAAGAACAATTGTGGGCTTAAAGGAAAAAATAAATAACGAGGAATTAGATAAAGATAAAGGAAGAGCCATTCAAATTGAAAAGCAAAAACATTCTTTGAATATAAAAAATAAATTATTTAATACAACATTAATTTATTACTCACTTTATACATTTGATTGTGTTCTCAAAAGTAATTTTTCAAAAAGAATAATTGAAATGTCATTTGATCCTTTAACAAAAACATTAAAAGAGGTAGTTTGTGAATCTTGTGGAAAAAATACAAAAGAAATATTTCTCTGTAGAACCGGACATATATCCTGCCGTGATTGTTTTACCCTTTGTGATTCTTGTGGAAAAGAATATTGCCAAAAATGCATAAAAGCAATTTGTGAAACTTGTGGTAAAAAAATATGTAATGATTGTGCTGTTAGGTGTTTTAGATGTGGGAAAATAATCTGTGCTTCACATACAAAAAATGATCTCCTTTCAAATAGGATTTATTGTAACAATTGTTTAAGAAATTGTGAAAGATGTGGGCAATTAAAAGAACCATATTCTTTTAAGAAAAGTCAAAAAACAGATGTTGAAATTTGTGAAGATTGTTTTAGAAAGGAAATGCAAAAAAAAGCATTAGATGGTGTTTTTAATAATTGAGTAAAGATTATTTATCCTAAAATAGAGATAAACTAAATAATAAAATTTTAATTTTTTTGTTAATGGGGGTTAATAAATTGAATATTAATGAAATTTGTATTCCAATAAACAAAAATTTCAAAGAGATAAAATTTTCTCCTGAAGAAGAAATTGAATTAAAAGTTACAAGGATTAATGGAAAAAGCTTTTTAATAATCAAAAGAAATTAAATTATCCTGGTTAATAAAAAGATTCTAAAATTTCATTTGAATAAGCATCAAAAACTAGTCTCAAATTTTCATTTGCTTTAATCAAAGCATATTTTATTTCTAAAGGATAAAAGTTTTTTTCAGAAAATTTTTCAAACTTTAAATTTTTATCACCAAACATTGAAATAAAAATTTCATTAACAAAATAGGGTTCATTTCTTCTTGCTTTAACTTTTGAAGCGGCAGAAAAATAAGATTTATCAATTAATGATTCTCGAGTTTTAAGTAATTTATGTCCAGCTTGAATTAATCCTAATTTGCCTTTATTTTTTGATTCATAAATTGGGATTTCTCCTTGAACTAAAATAGAATTATTTTCATAAAAAATATTGTAATTATCTGATAATTGAAAATTTTTAAAATTATTTTCTGGTAAAACCCCAAAAGTAATGGGCATTTTTTCATCTTTCAAGATATTTGCATAATTCATATAATCCATATAGGATTTTAAATCAATTTTTGGAATAATAACTCTAAAATCAAAATCATTTTGTCTTCCATCTTTTTTCATTCCAGAACCATAAAGAAATATTTTTGAATTATTTGGAAATATTTTCAATATTTTTGATTTTGCAATTAAAAATTCTTGATTACCTTGCATTGATTCATCATTTTGATTTCTAACATATTTAACTTGCGAATCAGAAAATACTCGATCTCCAACAACATTGAATTGATTTTGAATAAATGCTTTTATTTTATATGCATCTTCGAAATCCCCCTTAACAAAATCAAGAACTTCCCATTTTTTATTTTTCTTTTCTAAAAATTGAACCAAATTAATATCTGGTTTCACAAGAGTAAAATCAAAAGTTGCCAAAATTCCCCTCATATCCAACAAATTTTCCAAATCAGAAGGTTTTCCCCCAAAATAAGAGGGATGTGTTCCCAATAAATAATTTCTTTCAAAATCATCATATTTAACTTTTCCATTTTCAACAAATTCATTAAAATCCATGAAATTTGATATAAAAAATAATTTATAAGTTTTTATATCTTAAACTTTTCAAATTTTTCTCTTTCTTCCAAACCTTTTTTACTATAAACTCTCCATAAATCTCTGGCCAAGGTTTCATCTTCTTTTTTATCATAAACAATTGTCGGGCCAGGCAAATCTGTTATGAAAAAAATATTCCATTCTAATTTTTCTCCAGCTATCTTGAATAAAACATTCTCTTCTTTATTACGACCTAAAAATAAAAGCCCCTTATCTTTAAACATTCGAGCTTTAACAAGAATAATTTCTTCATAAGTTGGATTTTTATTATATTCAAATAATGCCTTTAATTTTTTACCATAATCTTTGTCACAAAGTAAACAGCCCCCGCCAGGACTTGGATATTTAATCTTATATTTTTCAGCCAAGCTCATTTGAATTTCTCTGCGCCTCCCCTCAATTCCTAAAAGTTTTTCCCTATCAATTATTCCTTCTTTTTCATAATTAGTTTCAGGTAAAACTTTTGCAGATAAAGGTCTTAAAATTTTTCCAGATAAACCAGCTTTTTCTTCATCAAACAATAAAGCTTTTTTCATTTGACTCATGGGCCTTTGTCCAATAACTTCTCCAGTTACAATTACTGAAGCTCCAATTACCTCAGCTAATTTTTTACCTTTCTTAAAAATAAAAATCTTACAATCTTTACAGGGATTCATAGCAGCTCCAATCCCATGTTTTGGCTTTCTGATTAATTTAATATACTCGAGGAAATTTTCCCCTTTTGTTGAATCAATAATGTGAAATTGATATTTTTGACTTTCGCAAAAATTAATCATTTCTAAAATTTTTTCTTGATTATCCCCCCCAAAAGGCAATTTAACAAAAGCTAAGTGAATTTCAAAGCCTTGTTCTTCAATCATTTTTGCAGCAAGTCGACTATCAAGTCCCCCTGAAAACAAAACTAATGCAATTTTTTTCTTTTTCATAAAATTTTACAAGAATTAATATTTTTAAGACTATTCTTTATCTAAATCTTTTTGCATATCTTCATTAATGAAATAAGTATGTTTTTTTCCAGAATAAGTCAAATACAATTTATTTTTTGCTCTACTAATGGCGACGTAAAACAATCGTCTTTCTTCTTCTTCACGATCATATTCATACATTTTAACAAGTTCCATTACTGGATGCTCAACTGCTCGACATGGAAAATTATTTGGAGTACAACCCATGACAAAAACTAGTTCTGCTTCAAGTCCTTTAATTGAATGAATAGTAGCAAGAGTCACTTCACCCTTTTTGGCTTCAACATCTTTACTTTGTTCATTTTTTAAAATATGGGGAATTTTATTTCTTTTAAAAATTTCACCTAAATTATTCAAATGACGGTTAGTTCTAGCAAGAACAAAAATTTCTTCAAAGGGAATTTGGGTTTCCAAAACATTTTTTGTAATAAATTCAAATTCACTAGCTTCATCAGTAAATTTACAAATTTTCAAATGCTTTTCTTGAGTAAAATTATCTTCCAAATCAGGCATTCCCATTGTTTTAATTGAATCGTTCATGAATTTAACAATATGTGAATTACTCCTATAATTTTTTTTCAAATTAATTATTTCAGAATCTGAATATTTTTTGCTAAAATCTAAAATATAATTAATATCAGAACCCCTCCAACCAAAAATAGATTGCCTTGGGTCTCCAACACAAAACAAACTTTCTGAATTTAATAAATTCAATAATTCAACTTGTTGAGAATTAACATCTTGATATTCATCAACTAAAATATATTTAAAATTCGAAATCATTTTTGGATACATCTTGAAAAAAGAAATAGTGTCATTAACTTGATCAGCATATGTTCGCAAGTTATTTATTGCAACATGTTTTGCTAAAAATTTAACAATTTCTGAAATGAATTTTGCATTTTCTAAATCTTTCCCAGACAAGTTATTAGAAACAAAAATATCTTTATGCGAAATTTTTGTAAAATCAAGAACACTAAAACAATCATTCATTAACATATTTTGTAATTGATAGGGAGATTTATTTCTTCTTTGTGCCATAGTAAAATATTTTTCAATTGCCACCCCAATATCAATATTCATATTATCTAAGGCACGTAAGAGACCCACCATTTTATCTTGATATCCAGCAACCCTCATCTTTCTTCTATAAATTCTTCCCCCATTTTTCAGTAAAATTTTTTCAGAAAAAGAATTGAAAGTTTCAACAATTGCATTCACTCCAAGTTCCTTCAATCTTTTTTGCATTTCTTCTTTTGCTTTACGAGTAAAAGTAATTGCAAGTATTTGCTCCCCCCTAATTTTTCCATATTTATTCAAAAATTGAATTCTCTTAGTTAAAACAGTTGTTTTACCTGAACCTGCCCCAGCAATACATAAAATATTTTTTTTGGGAGAAACAATTGCTTTTTTTTGTTCCAAATTAAACCCTTCTAAAAATTCTTCGAGTTCTTTAAATGCCTGAACTTCTCTTTCACTAATTTCAGTTTCAACTTCTTCATATTTTTCAGAAACTTTTTTTAAATTCATCTCTGGATTAATTAGTTCATTTTGTCCCTTTTGATTAATTGAAAGAACTTTGATAAATTTATTAAAAGTTGAGGGAGATAAATCAACCATTCCTTTTTGAATTAATTCTTCAATTTTTTCTTCAATTTTGAATAAACTCAAATATTCAAGTGATTCAAAATTATACAAATCATATAAATTATTTTTTAAAATTGATTTATTATTCATGTCTCCCTTCAAAAAATCAACCAACAATTTTTTTCCAATTGGAAAAGGAATTTCATTTAAACTACGTAAAACAAATAAATAATCTTTAGATTCATCTCTTTTAAATTCTTGAATATCAACCATGAAGAATAAAAATAACTTCGAGTTTAAAAATATACTTTAATTGGGAAGCTTATTTTGGCCTTCAATCACTAATGCTTCAAAATTATTTTTATATGCCCATTCTGTGGCTTCTTTCCGACTTACCCCCGGGTTTAAACTTCTCAAATCTTTGTAATGTTCCATCAAAAGGGTAGAATACATATCAATTGTTTCTTTAAATTGTTTAGGAAAATAATATCCAGCTAAAAGAGCCATGTGGGAAAATAAGTTTTGATTAAATTCTTTTTCTAAACTTTTCATAAAAAGTTAAATTTTTTAAGATTTATAAGAATTTATACCTTGAAGATTATACTATTATTAAGTAACAACATTTATATACAAATATTCTCTTAATTTTATATGAAAAACATAGGAATGGTAATAACAGGCATGCAAAAAGATTTTAAAAAGAAAATGAATAATTTTGAAACAACAAATGATTTAATATTACTTTCAGAAAATGAAAAATAAAAACATAGTTCACAAACTTTTAACAGGGCAAGAAATCACAAAAAAAGAAGCAAGAACTCTTGGAGATAATTCTAAAATAAATGATAATCTTCCATTCAAATATCTTATTAGAAAAGATAAAATTATTGAGGGGGGGAATTTGGTGAAATTTATCCAGTCAACGGATTTTCTCATCTTGTAGCAAAATTACCCAAAAGTGATTCTTTTACGGATAGAAATAAAATTTATGCAGGAGTTAAAATACAAAAACAAGCAAACGAAACAAAATTAAACATTCCATATTCTGGAGGATTATTCAATTTATATGATATTGTTGAAAAACAATTTTTTCCAGGACACGTAATGGAAAAACTCCAGGGATATAATTTATTAACATTATTAAAAACATTCAAGTTATTAAAAAAATCAAAAATAAAACAAATTCAAAAAGATCAAGCGAAACAATTAAACAAGGCAAAAGAATTGTTTAAACTTGATGACACCCACAGGGGAAATACATTTTATGATACACAAACCCAAAAAACATATTTAATTGATTTAGATAGTTGGGGAAATAATTCTATGCCCAATGATTTTTAGAAAAGTCATAAATATAATATTTGTAACTTTTCTGTGAACCATAAACAACCACTTTTTCATAAGGAAAATTAATCTTCAAAAAAACCAAGAATAGAAAAAACAAAATGACAAAAAAAAAGGAAGGAATTAAACCGAAGCTCTCATCCTTCCTAACATCTGACCGAAATCAGAAGATCTAACCGAAGTTAGACATAATCGATAGGAACTTTGCCTTTAAATAGCTTTTGGCAAAGAATTTTTTTGTTTTAATCATCGAGTAATTACTAAAATAAATTATTGGGAAAAGAATTAAATACCAAAAAATCATATATTGATATGGCAAAAAAAAGAGGAGTAAGAAAAATAGTTTTACCTGGCCATGATAGAAAAGCTTTTGCTGGAGGAATTTTACTTGGGGGGTTATTTTTATTGTTAACGCTTGCTGCCAGATTTTTTGGCATCTTCGGTGAAACAATGAATATCCTATTAGATTTATATGAAGGAATAGGATATGATATTTCTTACTTTGGGGTTCTTTTAGGGGGAGTTTATGGGTTTGTTACAGGGTTCATTATCTTTTATATGTATTCTTGGATTTTAGAGAAATTATAATTCACTAGAGCAAACTTTAAAAACCTAAAACAATAATTCATTATTATACGCTGCCTCGGTTGTCCAATGGCTAAGACACCTGCCTGTCGCGCAGGATACCCGGGTTCAATTCCCGGCCGGGGCGTCCAACTTTTAGTTAAACCCCCACAACCTTTGAGAAATCTCCTCATCATTTGTGATTTTACAGATAGAATTTATAATATTTTTAATTTTTGTCATGCCATAACCTTCCTTTCTAAGATATGCTGAGAGAGACATTGCTAAATTCTGCCTGTTCCCATCTTCCCAATGTGGGATAATTGCATCAATTATTTTTTTATCTAAAATAGATTCTAAATTTATTTTTTCTTTTTCAGAAACAATATTTTCATTTATTGCTTTAAATGGAATAGCCTTTTCATTAAAATATAAATCTGGGTCCCATGAGATGAAGCAAGCACGAGAAATATCCTTAGTTTGTTTATCAAAATTTTCTTTAGGAATTTTATATTCTTTTGTAAAATAATCTCTTCCCATTTTCCAATTATTTTCATAATTATCAATTGTTAAATTTTCAAACCGTACAAACAGCTTCAACCCTTTCCCCGAGGGAGATGTGTGAACCAAAAGCACATGTTTATCTTTAGATAATTTTTTCTTTAATATTTTTAGATTAACAACTTTATCTAGGTCCAAAGAAATTAAACTGGATAATTTAACCAAACCATCTTTTTTTCTTTCTTTAAAAATTCCACTTGGAATAACATAATCTAACTGTGTTCTTTTTATTAAATCTTTTTTAGAAGGATCTTGCCGCAAAAGATTTATTTTCTCTTTCCAAATATCTCCTTTTGTTATATTAACATATTCTTTAATAGAAATTTCTTTTAAGGGAAGGATGTTTGTTATCGGAGCTTTAAAATAACTAAACTTATTCATTCTCGAGCCTCCGAACAAATAATAATTTCTTCTAAATTTATTGAAACATTCTGATTAAATTTGTCTATCATTTCAAGAGATTCTTCTCCGAGTGAAATAACTTTACCAGTAAAGTGAAATCCATTCTTAAGAATAATCTTAACTTGTTTATTTAAGAATTTGATTGCTTCTGTCTTCTTCATCTGTCTGCTTCTCCAATAGAAATTTATTTAATTGATACTCTACGTATGAAGAACGGGGAATTAATCCACGTTTCATTTCGAGTTTTTCGAAAAGTTCTTTCTCGATACTTATTGAAAATATTATTTTTCCCATACTTCATAGGGAAAACAATAAAGGTTTTGCCTATTTTGGCACTTTTTATGATTTCTGAAGAAAGAAGGGAATTCCTTTATAAAATTTAATATTTCCTTCATAGATATTTTTTATAAAATGTTCTGTTTCATCAACTGTGTAAGAATGGAAATAGGATAAAATTCTTTTAAAAGACCTTATGTGTATTTTTAGAAAAGAAGCCCATTGTTCTTGGGAATGTTCAACGAGAGATTTGCTCTTAGAATCTTCTGGACACCCTTTACCAATCGTTAAAATAAAATATACACATACTCCAATTAATCCTGTTAGTTTTGTAATCTTTTTCTTTTGAGAATTTAAATAAATCACTGATATTTTATTTGCTCTATTTAAAAGATTTCTCATTACTTGTTTTTCTTCATCATTTAATTTTTCAAAAGATTTATTATATAAAAATAAAGAAAAGTTTTTTTTATTTTTTAATTTTATTTGACTTTTATCTATCAGATGGATTGCTGGAATTTTTAAAGAATATCCTTTTTTATTTTTGCAAAATTCATTAGCAATCTTCCTAAACATTCTATCTGCAGTGGCAAATTCCTTTGGATGCTCTAATTCAAAATTATCCATCCAATTTTCAAGAAGATCATTTAGCTCTTTATTACTTTCTTTAATTGATAGTCTAGAAAAATCTGATATAATACACATCATTAAACAATATATCAATGTCTTGTGAGATTTACCTTTTGCTAATTTTCTCTCTATAATTGTTTGATAATATCTCTTGCAATTTTCTTTTATTTCTTCTTCATTAATTAAATTTAGATCATCCATTGTTTCATAAATAATTGTAAATCTTTTCAGTAGTTTTTTTCCATCTAAAAATTCTCCAAATTTTTTAGCCTTTTTAATATTTCCAAAAATTCTTCTTTCTATATCTTTTTCATAGTTTGTCTTTTGAGTTATTCTTTCTTTTGAATTTTTCTTTACCAATTTACTTTTTATCAATTTAGGATTAAAATCAACCATTGCTTCTTCCACAACAAATCCGCAATCATTACAAATTAGTTCTCCTTTATAATCATCATAAGATAAATTGATGCTGCCACATTCACTACATTTTTTTGCCATATAAATTAAAGATTCTTAATCTTTTTAAAACCATCAAACTTGTTAAAAAGATTAATATAATTAACTTTAAAAATAAACTAAGATTAACTTGGTTATCACATGCCTCGATAGCATATAGGTTATTGCATTGAATTGCTAATCTCGACCCTTCAGGTTATGTAATTTTTATAAATTTCCCAACGCCCACCTTTTATTACTAAAAGTTTTACGCACGGCGTGGGCGCTTTTTTATTCTTATTTTACCGACGCTGTTGAAGTTTTAAAATTGTATTTTTAGTGTGGGCGTTGAACCTTTAGTAAAATATCTTTTTGTACTTTGAATAATTTGATGTTTAATGAATTTAAAATATAAATTTTGGAACCTTTAATCAAGAAATTAATTAAATTTAAACCAAACCGTTTTTTAATAAAAGTAAAAATAAGTAAGGGGTTAGTTATTTATTATTTCCTTTCTATAAAAAGAATTAGAAATATTATTTTTGAAGATCTTTTTTTTATCTAAATCTACAAATAAAAAAAGAAAAACTTCTTATATTGTAGAAGCAATATTCTTTGATTTTTTTAAAACTAAATTTAAAAAATAGATTGGGATTAATCAAACAAAGATTAATGATTATATGGGATTTTATTTGACAAATAAATAATTTCTTAATATCTAATTTTAATTTTTTACCTGAAAAAATTTTTATATTTCCAAAAAATATTATTTTTCTAATTTTAAAGTTTCATAAACATTTGTTGCAGCGATTGCACCTTCTGCAGAAGCAGTTATTACTTGTTTTAAATAATTATTAGTTCCATCACCCGCAGCATAGATTCCTTTAATATTTGTTCCTTGTTTTTTATCTGTAATAATATAATCCTTTTCTGTTTTTAATCCTAATTCGTTTGATAATTGTTCATTTGGTTTAAAACCAATTTCAATAAAAACTCCTTTTACATCTAATTTTTTGTTGTTATTTAATATAATACCTATGACCGAGTTTTCTCCGGAAATTTCTTTAATAATTGAATTAAAAACTGGTTCAATTTTTTTCTCTTTTTCAAGTTGTTTAACCCATGTAGGTTCTGCCCTAAAAAAACTTTTTTTTCTGTAAACAACATAAACTTTTTTTGAATGTTCTGCCAATAATAATGCCGCAGTTATTGCAGCATTACCTCCTCCGATTACAGCAACATCTTTATTTTTATAAAAAGCAGCGTCGCAAGTTGCACAATAACTTACTCCCTTTCCTAATAATTTTTTTTCCCCTTTAACATCTAAGGTCTGTTTTTTTCTTCCAATGGCTAAAATTATTTTTTTAGAATTATACTTTTTTTTATTTGTTTTAATAATAAAATTTTCATCTTTTCCAGCAATCTTAATAACTTTTTCTTGTTTGATTTCTCCTCCTAGTTCTTTAACATGATTAACTATATTTTGAGTTAAATCAAATCCAGTTATGTTATTTTGAGAAGGATAATTACAAACTTTATGTGCTTCGGAAATTGTACCCCCACTAAGTTCTCCGATTATTAAAAAATTTAAGTTATATCTCGCAGCATAAATTCCTGCAGTCAATCCTGCAGGTCCACTTCCAATAATTATTAAATCATATTTTTCCATTTTATTTTTTATTTATATTTAAAACTAGTAGCTTTTTTAAAAATTTTTAAAACTTGTTTTTCAGAAATTTCTTTTTTATGCTTATCTAAATTTGCTTCTTGTATTTTTAAATAAGCTGGAACTGCTTGATAAATTACCATTCCAAGCCCATCAACTAAATTTTTTAAACCTTCATTTTCTGCTATTGCTAAAGTTTTTGAAGGAGGATTTTTTGGAAGAACAATGTCTGCAATAATAATTTCAGGATTAATCTTTTTCAATTCCCTCATAATTGTTCTAGAAGCAGAAAAATTATTTCCTTTATCTATTTCTAAATCTGTTGCGTTAGGATTAGCCATATGGAAGGCAGAATAATCGACGAGAGTTCCATCAGAACCTTTATCTGTTAAATTTATTATTACATCTGGAATATTATAAGAATTTAAAATTTTTCCTCTAATCATTGATTCGTCGTCTCCTGTTGCAATTTGTTCATATTTTTTATTTAATTCTTGTGCTAAATCTACTGCTTTTTCATAACTTCTGTTTAAAATACTGATTCTTTTTGCTCCTCTTTCTGCAATTAATTTTGCTAATTCTTTTGAAACTCCTCCTGCTCCTAATAAAATAACTTTACTTCCCTTTATTTTTTTTCTTATTTCATAAAACTTTTCTTCTAAACTTTTAATAAATCCTTCAGCATCAGTATTATACCCAATTAAATTTTTCCCTTTTTTAACTACAATATTAATAGAAGATAATTCTTCAGGTTCTAATTTATCTATAAGATTTAATCTTTCTTTCCAACCAACGCCAAAACCTCCTCCTAAATATTTAGGATCTAATTTTAAAGTATTAATAATAATTTTCCCGTTTTTTATTGGATCTGCAACAAGCATTATATTTTTTATATTTAGCCCTAACTTTTTATACAAACTATTCCACATTATAGGTGTCTTTGCACCATAATCATGAGCTATTAAAGGAACAGTATAAGCATCCAAAGATTTAATTTTTTCTAAAGAAATATTATTTTCTTCTGGGAGTTTTGCTATAATTACATAACCTCCTTCAATTAATTCTATTAGATTTTTTGGATTCTTCATTTTTTCATTAAATTTTATTTAAATTTGAAATGGTTTATTATAAAAATTCATAAAAAAGGAGTAAGATCCGCTTTTAAAGATTCTTTAGGACGCAAACCAATAAATTCTTTTATTATCTTTCCGTCTTTGAAAAGTTTCATATTTGGAATACTTTGAATTTTATAATTTATTGCAAGCGTCTGGTTTGTAGGAATTTCTGTGTTTAATTTTCCAATCTTTAACTTTCCTGTTAATTCTTTAGCTAACTCGTCTAAAGCTGGAGCCATCATTAAACAAGGTTGACACCATGGTGCCCAAAAATCAATAAGAATAGGAATCTTTGATTTAAGCACCTCTTCTTCAAAATTCTCTGCTGTTATTTTAATTGTTTTTATCATTTTAATTTGAATATTAATATATTTTATGAAAACTATTTAAATGTTCTTTAGTACAGATAAAAACATCATTAAAATAACAATACTCTACTTTTTTTAAAATTCATAAATTAAATGTAATTAATTCTATTTATAAAGAAAAATTGAAATATTTTCGAGGTATTTTTTCTAAAATTTCTTTAAAATTTTTTTTATATTTTGGTTTGTATTCAATAATTGGTTTTAAATTTACTTGAGCTTCTACAAATTCTTTATTGAAGGGTAATTTTCCTAAAATTGGAATATTATATTTTGTTGCAAATTCTTCAATTTTTTTATTAAATTTTAGGTTAATATCATATTTATTTATAATAATTCCATAAGGAATTTTAAATTGTTCTACTGTTTTTAATGCTCTTTTTAAGTCATTTAATCCAGAAGGGGTTGGTTCAGTTACAGCTATTATATAATTACTTCCTTGAATAGAAGCTATCACTGGGCAACCTACTCCTGCTGCAGAATCTAAAAGCATAATATCTATATTTTCTTTTTTACCTTCTTCGAATGCTTTTTGTTTTATTAAAGAAACAACTTTTCCGCTTCCGGTCGCTCCAATTTTAAGTTGTCCTGAAACAACCTTGAAACCATATTTAGAATTGATGACAGCAATTTTTCCATTTTTAATTTTAACTAAATCAATTGCTTTAGAAGGACAAACTAATTGGCAAGCCCCACAGCCCTCACATAACATTGGATTAAAAATTGGTTTATTTTTTTTGTTATCCCATTTAATTGCACCAAATTGACATATTTTAAAACATTTTTTACAACTAGTGCATTTTTTAGAATTTAATTCTGCTTTTTCATTTGTCTCAACTTCTTTCCATGAAGAGAAATCTTTTTCATATATTCCAAGAGCTAATGCAAAATTAGGGGCATCTGCATCACAATCTGCAGTTATTATTTTATTTTTTTGAGATAATAGCAATGCTAAACTTGATGAGATTGTAGTTTTCCCGGTTCCGCCTTTTCCTGATAAAATTGTTAATATTTTCATTTTTTATTTGTAATTTTTTATTTTAAAATAATCTATAAAAAGATTTTTTTTGAAAATTTTCATTAAAAATATTTTATTCATCTTTTTTTTTCCAAATATTTTTTTAAAAAAAGATTCTTTAATTCCTAATAATATTTCAATCTTCTTTCTTAATCCCTCTTCACTTAGTGCTCCTATAATTCGAGTTATTTCTGTTCCGTCTTCATTTATAAAAATTAATGTCGGAACACTTCGAACTTGATATCTTTCAGACAACTCTTTACCCCTCGAAGTTTTAACCCTAACTTTTTCATGACTTAATCCATATTCTGAATATTCTGGACAAACAATTCTTGCAACTTGCTCAGCTTCTGGACAATGAGAACAGGTTGATGATACAAAAACTAATAATTTCATATTATTTTTTATCACCTGATTTATTAAAACCTTTCTTTCCGATTAAAATACAAATATTATACAAAACTTTTATTCCATTTTTTTTACAATAATCAATAGCTTCCCGATTCTCAGAACCAGGTTGCATCCAAACTTTATTGATTCCTAATTCTTTGCATTCTTTTACAATTTCTTTAGTAATTTTTGGAGGAACTACAATATTAATAATATCTGGTGTTGTTGGTAATTCATTTAATTTTGAATAACATTTGTTTCCTAAAATTTCACTAACATTGGGATTTATTGGATAAACTTTATATCCTTCTTTTTTTAATTTTTGGTATATTTGATGTCCATATTTTTCTGGATTTTTTGAGACGCCTATGACTGCAAAAATATTTTTTTTATCTAAAAATTCTTTTATGAAATTATTATTATTCATTTTCTTTTAATAGGTTCTTTTCTTTTTCTAAAAATTCAACCATTTTATTTATATTTTGAGCAGTAATTGGTTTTCCTTCTGAATAATCTAATACAATTTGTTTGTTAAATGGAATTTCTGCAATAATTTCTGTTCTATATTTTTTAGCAAGATCTTCAATTATTTTTTTGTTTCCTAAATCAGATTTATTTAAAACAATTTTTGTGGGAATTTTTAATAATTTTAATAATTTTAAATTTAATTCTAAATCATGAGCTCCGAATGGTGTTGGTTCTGTAACTGAAAAAGCTAAATCGCAATCTTCTAATGCAGAGATAACATTACAATGAGTTCCTGGAGAAGTATCAAATAATATATAATCATAATTTTTTTCTTCTTTTTTAACAAATTTTTTTAATCCATTTACAATCGGAGATTCTTCCTCTGTTCCGATTTCTGTTTCTGCTGAAAAAAATCCTATATTTTGATGGATTCCAGAATAAATTGTTCCTATTTTCTTTTTTGTTTTTCCAATTGCTCCAGTAGGACAAGTAATCATGCAAGCTCCGCATCCAATACATTGGTCTGTAAAAAAAATTGGATTTTTATTTTTAACAAAAACTATTGCATTTTCTCTGCATACTTCTGCACATCTACCACATTTAATACATTTTTCGGGATAAAATTTTGGAATTTGCTGAAAAATTTTTTTTTCTTGTTTTCTTTTTATATTAAGAATTAAATGGTCATTTGGACAATCAACATCTGCATCTAAAAGCAAAGTTTTGTATCTTTTTGAAAGAGCAATGGCAAATGCTGTTGCAATAGTTGATTTGCCCGTTCCGCCTTTACCTCCAGTAATTGCTATTTTTTTTATCATATTAATATAATTAAAAGAAATTATTTTCCCATATAAGAAGGACCTGTAGCTTGATTTATCTTATTCAAATTTCCTTTAAGAAATTCTTGAACAACATCTTCAACTTTTCCCTGTCCTTGATAAATCTCAATTCCTAATTGATTTAAAACTTGAAATGCCTTTGGGCCAATATTTGGACTAATTACTGCTTTTGCACCCTTGTTAACGACAAATTGAGTAGAGGTAGTTCCTGCACCCCCAAATTGTTCTGCAGATTCGTTTTTAATGGTTTTATGTTCTATTATTTCTTTTTTATCCTTATCGACCTCAACAAAAACAAAAAAAGGACATCTACCAAATCTAGAATCAATTTGTTCTTCTAAACCCTTATCTCCTTGTGCGCTTAAAACGATTTTCATAGTTATTTTAATTTTTTAATTTTTATAAATGTTTTGTAATATTCTGATTTGGGCGCTTTTTTTCCTTTTTTTATCAATTAAAAACCTATTTAAACCTCAATTTCTTAATTGTATTGTCTAATTTCGGTTAGATCGTTTAACTTCGGTTGAATGTTGGAAGATGAAAAACTTCGGTTCGTAGTCTTCCATTTTTTTTAATAATTTATCCAACGCCCACCTTTTGTTACAAAAAGTTCAATCCACGGCGTGGGTGTTCTACAAATAAAAACAATTTATGCACGCAGCGCGAACGGATAATTAAATCTGTTTTAATCTCCAACTCAAAAAAAATAAAATTCTCTTTGTCTTAATCCCTACTTCTTACCAACACAATTCGCCTTTGCACTTACCTTGCCAATCCAGATTGTAGCTCCAACGGCAATTATTGTAACAATTATTGCATAAACCCAGGGTCCTCCAGCCG
>Ga0208904_1000219_pt1 | contig 49878 bp, 60 predicted proteins | sample AntAceMetag02UKB_FD_184774 | JGI IMG/M metagenome (GOLD analysis project Ga0208904, IMG submission 184774) | Saline lake microbial communities from Ace Lake, Antarctica - Antarctic Ace Lake Metagenome 02UKB (SPAdes) (version 2) | ecosystem: Environmental > Aquatic > Non-marine Saline and...
GCCAAAAGAAGCCCACATATCTGCATAAGTATAATCTCTCTGCCATATCTCTACATCAGTATAAGTATCCCAATCAAATTTGAAACCTTGTACGTCTGATGAGTGCAACCATAATTGAGCCATTGACCTTTTAAGCCACAAGCTGGCATTTCCTGCCCAAACAGGGAGGTCGTTCTTTAAATCTGGAAGTTCTTTAGCAAATATAAATATAAGTTCAGAATCATCGTCTTTTGAATATAAGTCACACTCAATAAATCCATAAGTATTCACATCTAATTCAGAAGTAAATGCTTTGCCATCAATATCAAAAGAAACCGTTGAAAAACAACCCTCAGGAAATCCTTCAGGAGGTTGCCCAGCTGCCTCAAATGAACCATATACTTTAATAGGAATCACCGTTTTTACCGCTACTCTAGGGATATATGGGTCTATATCCTCACTGCTTATCGAGAAGTAACACCACGAATGAAACCAAAAAAGAGGTGATGACCATCCGTAGTCTCCTGGATCAGTGTCTGTTGGAGTACTCCCATCTATTGAATTAGTATCGATGACTCTTTTTTCTGCTCCGACAAAGCATCCCGAAGGCCATGATTGAGCACCCCAACCAAAGTCATAATGGTCGTCTGTACTTTTCATCAACCATTCCCACTCGATACTGTTAACCATTTCTAATGAACTGTCTATGTCTATCGAATCTTGATTATAACCGATAGCATTCATTTTAAGACAATACCTTGAACCAAGTGACACCTCGAATGTCATACACCGATATTCCAACTGTCTCAACACGGCTCTTATTTGTTCTATTATTGGGTGCTCTACTTCCCATGATTCACCAGAGTCAGAATATTGCACTAGATCATGTCTGGATTGTATAGCTGCACTATACGCAATCTTTGTTACAGTTACTGCACTAATGTCATCAACGACCAAAAAGGTTGTTTTTGTTGTTACCGAACTGTAAGTAGAACTTTTCACATAAGTAGTAGTGACTCCATCTTCAATATCAACATCCCATAAACTAATTAAACACCCAGACTTAATGTTCCCTGTTTGATCTCCAGCAACCAATAATGAGTAATCTGTGGGTTTCGTTGCACTTGAAATTGTAGTAAGTGACAAGTCACTTGGAGTTAAGGCCTTGTATTCAGTTTCACTTATCCATGTTCCAAAGTAACAAACATCTAATGCAGCTCCTCCTTTATAGTCTGAAAACAGGTTATCGCTCTCACCTCCATAAGTATAACCAGCTTCAGGGTCACCAAGAACCCAACCCGTAACCATTGCGAATTCATGCTTTCTACCTAGTGAGTATTTCCAAGTTCTTCTCCATGTGCCGTATGACAGTGGATAAGCAGCTGCTTTATAAGCTGCCCAAGTTGCATAGCCATCTGGCTCAGGGTCTCCTTCTGCTGCTGCATAATCACACGATTCATGTGCCTCTAGCATTTCAGGTGGTTGATATGGATGAGTAATATCAAGATACCAATCATAAATTCCATATATCCATAATAGCAATTCAAAGGAACTTTCGTTGCAACCCCAATAAGGATCATCAGAAGCGGCCCAACTGGATTGTGATTCATAATGTACTGGGTCCCATTGCGGCGTAGAATCTAAATATGTGTCATCATCATGATCTGGATTTGTATCACTACCATGGTGAGTAAACCAATTGTTAATGTACTCTTGACTCTGGGCATTGCTACCGGCAGTTGCATATGCTCCGGCAGTATGTTTAACTTCTACCATCCAACCATTTTGCAAACAAACAATAAATTCTGCCATACTTTGCAAGTCAGCTTCACCAACACTGCTGCTACCACCAAATTTTGTGTTCTCAAATTCTGTGAATGGTCTACCATTTGTGTCAGTATTATTAAGAGTATTCAACATCGAATGATACGGCAAAAATCTTGCAGTTATACCAACAAAGTCACCACTAACATCATAGTACTCTAAACATGGACCATATTGCTGAGTCACAGTTGGAACTTTCAAATTACCACCAGATACATATTGATAAGAAGCAACATCCCATTGTGCGCCCAACCCGGCTACCCGTGTTAGTTGGCTTTGCTTTAACGGCACTTTGTTACCATATTTCCAAAACGTGGATTCGTCTACTTGCCAATCAGGCACAGCTTGTTCTTTCGGGTCAACTTGAGTTGGCAAAAACTCGTATGATTCATAATCAACAGTTTTTATATTTCCTGCACTAGTTGTGTACCAAGTATCACCACTTGAATTGTATGAGTAAAGAATCTTCCTGTGACTATTCAAATCATAATGATGATACACGTATGGATTAACAGCCCTTTGCCAATAGGCATTACTGTTAGCAGAAAATAAACCGCCCGCAGGTGGCCTATAAGGATTATCTTGAAAATTATACAACCATGCAAAATAGTCATGAATTCTAACAGAACCTGTCCAGTGTCCATACCCTTGATCTTCATCCTCTGGATCATAGTCACTTAGATTTGTGGCACCAGCTTTTCGCCAATCGGTACATTTATTGCACACAAACAAATCACCACCACTGCCACTATCAGCGTTTGCCAATGCAGCCGTTCCATTGGCCGTAGGTGACGCCGTTTGAATGTTATATGTGCCATCCGCCACAAAAGTTATTAAGGTCTCACCACCTCCAGAAGCAGAGGTTGACACTCTATAATAACCATCATTTTCAGTTGACCCAGAAATAAGTATCGGCGTACCTACTCTAAACCAATTAGTCTTATCATCGGCAACCTTGATTTTGCCACCGTTACCATCGGTATACTCAATATGGTCGGTGATCGAAAAACTCCAGTCAGGTTCTTTATACCATACTACTTGTCTACTTCCCAAATCACCGAATTGCCCAGGCATCCAGATAAACCAAGTTGGTTGTGGGCTGCCATCATCTCGCGGGCCACCCTGATATACTCTCTCCACAACTTTCCAGTAGTCGATTGAATCGTCATATTCATCTTCCTCACTAGGTAAACTTGTACCATAATTATTATAGTGGGTAATTGCTTCTTCACTTGCCCCTAAATGGTCATACAACCAAAGTCGTTTACGCAAGTCTTCCGCTAGAACATGACTTATCTCGACGTTGTTCGCTAAACTGCTCCAATTGCCATTTTCCCATGTACTCATTTCCAAACCGCCATTGCCCTTTCATCTGTTTCGTTCCAACGCAGTGAGCTATCCTCATCGTCGCCAACATATATCAGCGTTTCTTTTATATACCAGATGCCGTCTTCTTTTATTACCTCCACACCTGAGCCAACAGGAAACCATGGTATATAGTGTCGTAAATCACCATCTCCATCATATGTTATAAATGGGGCACTTACTTCAATTTCTTTGCTACCGGCGATTTCGAGTGTATAGGTATTTTGAGAAGCATAATTGATGCAAGTAACAACAGTATACACTTGTGTTTTTGCGGTATTTTTTGGTTGTCTAGTTAATGAACCACTACTACCACTGTAACCATTAGACAGAAGAGATTTAGTTAATGTTTTAACAGTGTTTACTAGTGAATTAAATTCTCTGGCACTGACAGGATCACCGGGTTTTTTACTTCTAATGTTCGGTATTTTCATTTTATATACTCAACAGTATGTCGTTTAAATCAGCAGTTTGGTAAATGTCAACGATATCGCCATTTTCATCATAGATATTCGAAAATGTGATACCTTGTCCTGCTCTGGCAAATTTATCCCACCCTTGCGGTCTATAGGTAAATCTTAAAGTCAACTCCCACGCTTGATACCCCTGTGTTGTTACACTTGTGGACATAACAGGTGGATTATACAGTAGAGTGTATGGGGCAAATGTAAACTCTAACGTCGATGAATAACAGGCAAATGTGTTGACCATACCCACATAATCAAGTATTGCCGCAGGAATATAAGGTATCGAATGAATTGTATAAACCCAATCCATCATATGAACCAAAGCACCCGGAGCCTCATCAATATCCAATCCTTCAACTTGAGCATTATCCCAGTACAGTTTTCTATTGGGTAGAGTGATAAATTCGGTTGACGGTTCAAAGGTTTCCGAGGTAAGTGTGGCATTCGGGTTATCATAACCCAATTCATAATTTGGCACTTTGTAATTAACCTTAACGATAGCATGATTGTAAACAGCAAGTTTTTGATTTGAATTATCGGTTAATCTACCAAAAGGAGTTGGTTCAGCGGATACAGCAACAGCGGCAAAATGATCCGGATATGGAGCAGGCATATGTACATTCACAGAATTAGAACCAACAGTGTAACCCAACATCTGTAACACCAATGTTAAACGATCACTCCAAGCACACTTCAAAAATCTGGTTGCTCTAAATCCGTTTTCATCTATCACCTCTACTGGTGAATTATCCATTTCCCAGTGAGGAACAGAATTAACGTATGGAAATCTGGTTACTTTTATACCCATGTTACGATCCTTTATTATGGATGAGATAATACAAATTCTGACTGTTTCGTTTTTTTACTGTTGTCTTTAGTGTGCTTTAATATCTGTTTTTGTACGTCAAGTTGTTTTTCAGATAAATCGGTTAATCTTTTAGTTTTATCCTGTCCGCCTCTGGAAAGAGCTTTCCACCCCTCTTGTAATCCAATGAATGACGGTCTTATTTCGTTTCTGTTAATTCTAGCCAGTTTTTCTAAAAACGATTCTTCAATCATTTGTCTCTGTTCTGCGGTTTTAGCTCTTGCTAGTAAACTTTCCTTTTCGTGTCTTAACGTTATTTTTTGTTTTTCCTTTTCAGAAGTGGCGGTGTATAATTCCATATCCCTAAGAAAATCTTGGTACTTTCGAAGTTTTTCCGCTTGTTTTTTATCATCCTCGCTCTGGGATTTAGCTTCTAGAATGCTTATTTTATTTAAGTAAGCCTCTGTAATTTTGGCTTTTTCATCTTTTGTTCTGGCTAATTTCTTAAGTTTATCGGCATCTTTTTTTATCTGTAATCTTTCCCTTTCTTCTTCCGTGGCAACCCACGCATCCAATTCATCATTTAACTCCTTGACTCTTATTTGTTCAAGTTTTTTTCCCTCTGTATGTTGGCTTCTGGCATCGGCATTTTTTTGTCCCTCTTCAAGTTGCTTTAATATTCTTTCTTGCTCCTCAAGTAGCTTATTTTGTCTTTCAAGACTTCTAGCTTTTGCATTAAGTGCAGTCTGCTCCTCCGTAAGCTCGGACTTAGGTACACCATGACTTACACCACCAAGAAAATTTATATGCCCTTTTTGTTTTGCCCATATTTCATCTTTTGCGATTTCCAGCTTTTTCTTGAGTTGCTTAATAAGTTCTTTTTGATACCCGATTTCATCTCTTTTAGCTGTTATTTTTTCCTCAAGAGTTACAGCATCATTATAAGCTTTTTGTGCTTTATGTAAATCTGTAATTGTACTTTTCAATTTTTTAAATGCAGCTTCAGCCTCCAAAGCTGCCATTTTAGTTTTAAAAATTCTTGCTTCGAGTTTTCCCCATAGAATAATTGATCCTAATATTGCAATTCCCAATACACCGGTGATTGTAGATGCTAATACTGTTGAAACCCCTAATAGACCTGTCATGATAACTTTAACCGTACTTAACAATTTAATCAACCCCACAATACCAGTTATTAACGCCGGAGCTAACCATACTAATAACAAAGTCTTACCCGTTTTTATAATCCCCTTTTCTAAGGAATCCATATCCTGTTCAACAAATTTAACCAATTTATCTGATAATATTTCAAGTCTGTCGCCCCATTTTTCAAACACGGGAATGAATGTTTTCCCTATACTTCTACTTATATCACTGGCTTTGGCTTTAAGACGCGAAAGTCTGACAGTTAAATCGTTAGAACTTTTAATTACCGCACCTTGGGCATCTCTGCTTCTCTCCATGATGAGAGCAAATCTGGCCATGATTTTTTGTGTTTCGGTTGCATCTTTGGCATTTTCAACCATACCTGAACTCAATAATTTTGCTTTAAGTGTAGCCTCATCAATCCTAATACCATACTTAAGTAAACCACGAGTTAAACCTATTACCCCAGATTTTAAATCTTCCAAAACATCTACAGGGTTAGCTCTTTCCCATTTACCCAAATCAAAAGCTAATTGAGTCAATGTACCAGATAATTTGGCCGCATCATCACGAGCTAAACCCATCGGAACAAGTGTATCCTGTAGATTTGCCATAAACCCTTTGATTTCAGCTTTCGATTTACCATATGATTTAGCCAAATTTGCAGCAAACTTGTCCGATTCTTCTACTATCCCATCAAATACAGCCTTGAATTTTGCTTCAATGTCCTGTGTGTCTGCTGCATCTTTCAGGGTTTTCGCTAATGCGGCTGTTCCGATTGCTAACATGTTTCTGGCGGCACGTCCCGTGATTCTAAAACCGTTCCTTAAAGAAGATAAAGATGATTTAATTCTAGACAGAGCGGTACGGAAATTCTTATCGTTAGCATTAAACTCAAAAAATCCCTCTCCAAATCTAAACATATTTTTATCCTCTCAATTTTTCAATCTGTTCAAGAACGTGTTGAGCTTCAGCCGTTGAATTAACTTCCATTCCCTGTAGTGGTTCAATCAGTTTATCTCTCATGATTTCAATGTATTTATCTACTTGAAATGGTGTTAAATCACCAACTTGGTTAGCATCCATATTAAAATGGTCTTTAAATGCACGAAGAATATCTGATACTGTTAGCTTTTCTTCGTTTTCACCTTTATCCTTACTCTTGTCTTTATCTGATTTAGGTTTGGATAGGCTGATCTTAGCTATGGACTTAACTAACATCGGGATAGCTTTACGATTGTATTTTTTTCTAAAAAATTTGGCTAACACTTTTTTCTTTGTCAACGGTTCTGCTTTACGGATCGATAAATATAAACAGTGAACCATGGCTTCTACAACACATACGTCATCATCGCTGTTCAAGAGACTTTCCATGAACAGCCATTCTTTTAAAGTAAGTGGGTGGAGGACGAGATATCCTCCACGCCACTTTACACAAGTAGGGGAACCGAATGCTTTTCGATAATCATTCATGTTGTTATGTCGCTAAACTGTGACAAGTTGCTGTTACTGTACACCCGGTGTGAGCCGCACCCCGAATATCCGTACCAACTCTAATACTGGTAACTCGTGCCTCTGAAACAGTAATCGCCGATCCAGTATTATCAATACCAACAAAAGCGAAAGTGTCACCATTTGTAACCAGTGAAGTTGACTTAATTCCGAGCAACTCAAAAGTTAAATTAGCACTATCATTGCCATCAGTGGTTTTAATCATACCTGCATCAACGTACTCTTGAGCATCGTTTGACTCGTTGTATTCCCAATTTTGGGTGTTTTCTACTGTTGCGGCATCAACGGTTATTGACCCGCTTTTTCCTGTTCTCGGTACTGGCATTGTTATTCTCCTAATAAAGATTATTTTTACTATACAATTATGTCAAGTTCTTCTCTTGCTAAGGAATATGCTTCCTTTGGCTTCCCTTGGACTCAATCGGCCCAAAGGGTATCAAACCTCATCCGTCCTACGTGGGTGTCGGGGTCGGTGTCGGAGTAGGTGTCGGGGTCGGGGTCGGGGTCGGGGTCGGTGTTGGCGTAGGAGTTGGAGCCGTTGATTTACCGCCAATCACGATGTCATAGGTGATTGTAACACCTGCATCATCATTTTCAATCTTCAACTGATCATTCGTATCAACAACCAACCCATTGATGTTGCCAACATTTAACAAAATTGATGAATCTGGCGGAATCTTAAGTATGTCGCTAGCTGCGTCACCAAACAAAGGAAATGGATTAGTCGCCGCCGCACCTACTAACAAGTTGTCAGTGGTTGAATTGTTTTTTATATACAAGAATTTACAATCATAAATTGTAACACTATCACCAAACGCATCTGACAATGAAGCGGTTAAATCTAAAGTTTCATTTGCCCCGCCCGCTAATGTTCTTGTGTCATGAAAAACAATGTCAGCTTCGTGAACACTACTCAACACGCTGGATATTGTATTTTGATCATTAATTGACACCGGACACTGATTTGTTGCTAAATCTAGAGCTTTAGTTAATGTTAACGATAAAATTGATCTAACGCTACCTGCTACTTCCATTTTATATTACTCCTTAAGTTATTGTAATATCCGATATTGCTATTGCCATTTCTATATTTATGTTAAAACCACCGACCCAACCATCTTTATTTGTACGGTTTTCATTCTCGTCAGTGCTATTGTATTCGTAAGTTGACGGAGTTATAAAAATTCTATCCACGAAATCACCAAGTCCAAACATTGGTGAAGATTCCGATTCTATAGCGGTATATAGAATTTTTAAACAAAGCCATTCAATGGGAAACACATATTTATTAGCCCGCATCGTTCCCGATAAAATTACTAATTGGTACGATCTTACCAATTTTATATTGGATGAAGTCCAATCCATGTCATTCGTTCCACCCGTTGGAAACAACATAACTTCTGGAAAATCAGCAACCATCAAATTTTTCTTGATTGGTGTTTCATCATCAGTCACCAATTTAATACGATTACCCTTTTTTACAAGATCAGTAAAATCAGAATTTGCTTCCAGCACTGTCCATATTGCATTATAGGCTTGTCTAAATGGATCAATTGTGAAATCAACTGCCATATTCGCTTTCCCTTTCCAATTTAGCCACGGATGTTTTAATGATATTTATTATTCGTCTTCCAACTGTTGGTGTTGGTGCAACTATAATTTGTCGTTTCGGTAAATTTCCCTTTCCTTGATCATGGTAAACTGCAATATCTCTAATGGTTGCTTTACCCTTACCATGTCTTTCAGGTCCACCAAATCCAACTCTTAACCCATAAGGAATACGCTCAAATTTATTACCCGGTTGATCCACTGTCAAAGCATTTAGTAGCGTACCAGTGTCTCTTAAAATAGCACTTCCTTTTTGTAATTTTTTATAATAAGCTCCTTGACCCCCTCTACGGTAAGTCCTTTTTAAAGCTGCACGATCTCTGGTTCTGATACGTTTCAATGGTTTCCAATCACCACCACCTCTAGAGTGTATAATAAATCTTCTTCGCACAAAAGCTAAATAAACAACACCTATTTGTTGCCACATGTGTCCTATGTGTCCACTGAACGTACCCAAGGCATGTTGTTCAAGCCATTTGCGTTCAAATCGCCTTAATGCTTCAAAGTTAATTGTTGTTTTTCTTGTACTCATCGTATTACAGTTGGGGAAGTTGGAGCAGTTGTATCATGTGCAGTTGCATCTAATTTGGTTATACCAGCGATGCAATCAGAAATTTCAGTCTCCACGGACTCTTTTATAACTTGTAGTTTATTACCCTCTTCATTATCATCACTCAACCCACGCGATTCGTATAACCAAATACCGGCCCACTTCGATGCCCAGTCAGTTATTCGTTTTGGAGGCGATGAAAATGGAAGCAAATACCTACTAAAACGAAAACGATCATTAATGTAATCTTGTGCAAACAAAATCGATGAAGTTATTCTATCAGTATCAGCCGCCGCATTATCATTATCTAAATTGGACCACCGTATGATGTTGTTAACACCAAACACATTTTCTATACTGGTTTGGGAACTATAAAAATCAGTTAAAACTGGGGTTATTGGGGTTGCATCAACACTCATGATATTGTTATCTCCTTGGTATCGGGTCCGTAAATCCCCTGTTTGAAGAAATATATAGTATAAACTGCCGGGTCTAACATCAAGTCATTTTCCCATCTTCCAAATGTGTCCGTTCTGGTTGTACCTTTTATAAATAAAGAAGACAAATTTCCGGCATCATAATCCGTTTTTAAATACGCTCTAACCGTAGCATTATCAACACCCGCACCACTTACCTTATAGGTTAAATTGTCCGTACCACCTGTATCATGATTAACTGTAATTGATCCATCACCAATTCCACTGGATGAAATCAATGCATCGGTAGTTGAGTGTGAAGATATTACCACAGCTATATCATCATTATCAGGATCAAAGTCATTTAAGTTACCTATATCTGTATCCGTTGCTAAATGAGCAGCAGTAATAGCCGTAGTAACTACACCTACAGCCTCTGGTGTTACCGTATTAGCACCATAAGTCTCTAATCCAGCAACAACGTCAGATTGTATTTGAGTACTAGCTGCCACACCTGCTATATTAGTTACATTGGTAACAGTCGTAACAGTTGTAATTGTGCCTGCTGTAATATTCGTTGGTGTTGCAAATCCTGTAGCCGTTGCCCAAGCTCCTTGATTAGTTTGTAGCTCGCCGGTATCCCCTACAATAAGAACAGTCTCTGCTTTAACGGCAGCAATATCCGCTGAAACACTTGCTCCAACTGCTGCTCCTAATACAGAAGCCAACGCCGCATTATCCGTGCCCACCATATCTGTGTTCAATGTGCAAACAGATAAAGCACCGCCCGCGTCTATGCCTAACGTTCTTGCTGTTGTAATCTTGGCCCGATACACACCGACTTTCATAGTCACTGGATCAATCGAGGCATGTGTGATATGTAGAGTCAAAGTTTCAAAGTCATTGGCTGCATCCATGTTAGTCATCGCAGCTTCGTCAATAGCTAAACTATACAATCCCGGAAGGTTAGTGGCGTCAATCTCAGCGGTCGTAGGTGTAGTCATTACCCCCCTTGCACCATTATCCAAAACATAATTGACTGTAAAACTTGACAAGCCGGTTTCTCTTGTGAATAGATTTGTCACATCTCTTGCAATAAAAAATACAAGTCTATCAACACTATCGTTTAGTATATATTCCATATTATTATAACCCTGCCAAGTCTAGTTTATGCGGAGTCTGCATGCGTTCCCATGTACCCATCGTAGAATAACCACCATCTAAAGTTGGCATCCCTTTATTCCATAGTCCTGATTCTGGTTTCAATCTAAAATCATTATTTGCTTTATCTTTGAATCGTGGGTCAGCACTGATAGAATTCACACCTGTCACACAACCATTATACGCATTAGCTAAAGTCAATTCTCCATCATCAGCCCATACACAATTGTAGTTACTATATGCCAATGTACCTGTGATTCGCCTTACGGCAAAATCAGAAGCTCCTGCTCTCGGGACATAAATATTATTCCACTCATATAGCACACAATTTGCATGATTCATAAGTATAGACTGCTCAGGTTGAAAATAAAATACATTGTTGAAACAATGCACTCGACAAGGTAAAGCTAGATAAAGGCCAGTGCCAGCTATAAAAATATTATCATGTACACTACAACCAAAACCTAGATTAAACAATGCTTGTCCACCACCTGTATCAAACAAATTGCAAGCAAAGTCCATTCCAGTTATACCTCCCCCCTGGATTGGAGAGCCCACCATACCACTCCCAAAGTAACAATCGTATATGAAACCTCCTGTAATACCTGTTCCTGAGTACAATGCAGAATATAAGCTATCAAATTTACAGTTGATAATTACTAGATTGACACTCCCCGTATTTACTATACCAAATATATTCGGGTAAACAGGAGGGAAACCATCTGACTTGAAATTATGGAAATAAAAGTTTTCCCAGATAGTATTGTGAGCACTATCTAACTCTAATACTTTTGAGTCAAAGCTACCGTTATTCCCATCAACTTCCAAAATACGATGTGCTGCTGCTGCTGTAGCCCCATCTTCTAAAGCTCCACTGTAGTAAGTTTGACCACGATCCATGTCACTTACAAAAGTAGCTAAATCAACTACTGTTTGGTAATATGCTTTGAATCTTATCTTAGTATTACTAGTGACTGTTCCGCTATTACCAACAGTAGCCTTTGCTACTGGAATCCATGCTGCATCCGCTTTCACCCAAACACAGCAGTCATCTGGTGCATTAGCGATAGCATCAGGAATTGACCAAGCAGTTGCGTCACTGAGTCCATCTTCAAATCCAACACCACCTGAGGCTCTGGCATATCTATGTACAAAAGCCATTAGTCATCCTCACCTTCTGGTTGTCCTTCAGGCCAAATAATAACACATAGTTTTCCGTTTATAGTACTCGTAGTCATGTCAATATCGGTAAACTTTTTAATAACTTTAGTTCTTACTCCACCTATCAACTCATTCCATATGAATAATTTATTTAGCTCTCTTTCTTCGCTCTCTAGCTCTAATACCGTATGACGTTGTATTGCAGTTACTAGTCCAGCATTACCTCCAGACCAATCAACATCGTCTATGGCTTTATCAATCAACTCTGCTATCTGAGCTTTAGTAAGTTCTCTCACTTGATCCAAAGACAACCCGGCTGAGATAGCAGCTTCTTTTAGTCTAATTTTAAGTGGATGATTCATACCATAGCCTCTATTCTTACTTGAGAATTATAAACAGTTTTCTAAAAGAGAAATTACGTTCGGGTCAACCAAAGTTATCTCTGGCTCTAATGATTTTCTCAGTCTTATCGGTTAATGCATACTTATCAATAATATCTTGTTCTGTTTGTTTTGCCATTTCGGGTTTTTGTTTCCACTCATTTTAGAATCTCGACAAATTTCGTAGCCGCCGCACCCAGCCCCATACCAATCAGCGTGAGGGCAAACGCCCCGCCGAGTATAAATGCCTTGCTGCGTCCGATTGTTTTCCCGTATGGACACAGTTGAATATGAAGTTTTAATGCTTTTTCAGCGGCTTCTGTTGCAACATCTTTTACTATCAATCTAATTAGTTTTTCATCAGCTTCAGTCATCGCCATGTTTGTTACCTCTATAGTTGATAATTAACAAAAGGGAGTATGACTGACCCATTACAGATCAGTCACACCTCATCATTTTCAAAAACCGATACTAAAAACCGGCTACAGTTGCAATAACAACTGCGTTTGGAACTTTGACTACCGGTAAGAACGTATCACCAGCAAGCTGTTTAACAGTCACGGGATCGGATAATACTTGAGCATAGGAGAACATGCCCTTTTTAGCAATTACATTTGACGATATTGATGCCATTGCATCAGCAGAAATTTGACCAATGTCTGTGGGCACAGGGTAAGTACCCTCAATCACTTCCCACCATTCCGGGGACGGATCAGGTGTAAAGACAATATCATCATCACCGATAAAATCTTGGAAATCACCATCATCGTCAACGTAGAATGTCTCGCTAATTGGCATCCATTTCTTAATTCCCAAGAAACCATCAGAGATTTCGCCCACTGTGAACGAATCTTGAAGTGTGTTTTTACGGTTGATCATTTCTTTCAGTACTGTGTTTTTCCACATGTAATCAAGAATGTTCTTACCGTAAAATGCTTGGGTTATCGGGTAACCAGTTAATCTGACTGCCGCATCTTTCAAACCCTTGATGTGAGTATGAATATCCGTACCAGCAGCAGACCAAACAGCATCGATGATATCACCATCACCAAGCATATCACATTGATCCTTGTTACCATCTGGAATGCCGTAATCAACCGTAACCACAGAACCGGATGAAGACGGTAAAAGATTACCCTCGCCATCAAAGTAAACAAGGCCGGTCAGCAATGCCGACATGATTGATGCTTTACGCAAATTTTGGAAAAGATCTTTAAATTCCCTTGTCTGTCGGGAAATTTCAGCCTGACCCAGTGCTTGTCTTGAATCATTTGCCAGATTGGTCAAATTCATCAAAACGGACGGATCATGGTGCATGTGTTCAAACGAGTGAAGCAATTTCACCGGAATTTCACTTACACCAGAAACGTTACGTAGTTTGGATGGTGACCCGTAGTGCACCAAACGTGCAGTTTTTCTTGTACCCTCAACCTTGCGGTAAGTACAATGATCACCCTCTACAGTTCTTGTCGGACGAAAAAATGATTGAGGAATACCGTCCGTTGGTATTCCTGATTTAATACCTTGTATCACTCCGGAAAGGTTTTTGCCTCCCAGAATCTGTCTTAATGTCTTGGCCATGATTTTTATCTCCTTAAGATAAAATTTTGTTTAGTGCAGCACCTTTACATCGTGCCACCTCATACCACTGTTCCCTTGCCAAGGAGCAGGTTTCCCTTAGCTTTCCTTGGACTCGAACAGTACTAATAATGTCGAATACCTGTCTCAAACTATGCTACCTTACGCAGTAGGTGTCGGAGTAGGCGTAGGTGTCGGAGTAGGCGTAGGTGTCGGAGTAGGCGTAGGTGCTTCAGGAACCGTAGTACCCGTGAATATTTCGTCGAATATCCACAACCCAACACCAGCTTTCGCCAAGTTATTACGGTAGTATTCCTTGACTTCAGGTGGAGTCGGCCAATTAACGATCTGACTTTCGTCCACAATACCGCCAATCAGCATGTTGGAGAATGGCACATTGATGCTGGTGTCGTCAGCATCGGTAACCTTAATCCCGTAACCATCACCAATTATACACAGTGGGATTTGGGAACCGTCAATCGGAGCAACTATTGAACCAACTAAGGTTATGCCGGTAATTGCCCCGATTGTGATAGCACCAGTCGTGACATTAACGGCAGAGTAAGCCAAAACTTCAGGCGATGGATTAGCACCAGTGTCCTTGCCGTTAATTATGGTTAATGAACCAGTTGCACCAACACGCCTTACGATTTCAACTGCTGTTGCGGCTGATACATACAAAGTGGTAGCACTAGCTGCTGCTTCTGCGGTTGTTAATCCCAGAATAGATGGAGCAAAAAGACCGGTTGCGGTAATTTTACCCATGATCGTTCCTGCTCTTAGCACATCGAGATCACCGGTATTACCTGCGTCACGTGACAAAGAACCATTGATTACTACACCACCGGGGTATAGGACGGAATGATCTAATGTTTTTAAAACTCGTCTTGGGGTCGCCGTTCTTTCGGTTTTTATACCCGGCAGACCATATGAACCTTGCTGAACCATATTACTATCTCCTAAACAATTCTATTATTTTAGTTTTGTACACAATGTTTTCAGTTTCGTTGTTACGCTGTGGATGCTTCTTCGATCATTTCCTTTTCAACAGCATCGTCGTAACTTTTTTCTTCGTCACCACCGGGAGTTTCACGACTCAAACTCATCGTTTTGACTTTTTCACCAAGTTCAACCAGATCATTGGCCTGAAGAACTTCGCACAGATGATCGAGAGAAGAACCACCCTCGGAATAACTCAACGACATCAGATTACGAGTACCTGATGCACCGATGAATTTAGAACATGCCAATTTTGCCGCCGCAGGAGTGAGTTTACCAGCAGCAACCAGATTGTTAAGTCTGTCTTCACCAGTTTTACCCATCTGTTCCGCAAGATTGGGATCGATTTTGGTCGGAGTCGTTTTCTTCAAACCAGCAATCGTAGTTTCATGTTCTGTTACCTTAGTAGAAAAAGTCTTGTTTTCATCGGTTAATTTCTTAAATCCTGCCGACAATTGACTTAATGCAGTTTCTGCTGTGAAATCATCACCAGCACCAATTAGCTCTTTAAGAGCCTTGAGTAGTTTCTCATCCATATTTTGATCTCCTAAGTTAAAATGGAATAGGTTTATTACACTACTATTTGAATCAGCTTTACTAGCTGCTTTACGTACTACTTCAAACTCTGATTGTCCGGGTGCTACTGGTTGTTGAACAATACTGACGTGAGAAATTGCCTCACCATAATCATTACCTTTTCCATCCTTGTAGTCACGATCCACTAAAATCGAGACATTACGCACTTTTTGCACCAAATCAATTGAGTCTTGCCCTCGGATTTCAGTGTTAGCAAACAAAGCATTTCCGTTACGATACATGTCGGTTACATAACCTCGTACCGCTTCTGCATCACCTCTGTGATCAACAACTACTTCAACATCAACACCATTGTCTTTCATTTTGTTGAATGTCTTAATCCATCCGTCCATCCGTTCGGGTGTAACATCCAATTCCCACTTATGCTTGGGGTGTGTGTACTTACCTACATTGATGATGTCCTTTTTGAACATCTGCACCGGTGTTTCGCTATCACTCATTTCCAGTTGTGATGCCATTTCGAAACCATCATTTTCAAGGTACAGTCCAGCAATACTCGGTATTTTTTTAGTTTTTTTAGTTTTCGCCATCAGTTATGTTTCCTTGTATAATCCACGACAATCTTTTAGTTTTCTTTTCTTTTTTGACATCATTTGTATCCAAATTGAGTTCTAACAGTTTTTTCAGATTTTCATCCTGTTTATCCATTTCCTTTGGATCACTGGTTATGACCGGCGTACTTTGAAAATTTTCTCTACTCATTTTATCACTTCTTCTAAATCAATAATTCGTGTTTTAGCTGTCAATTTGGTAGCTGGTTCTATTTTATCATTTATAACCCTGTACTTAACTTTTGAACTTAATATAACCTCTTGTTCTGTCGGATATTCCGAAATGGACGATATTTTTACACCATGTTTAGTACCGCCCTTTACTTTTATTAAAACTCTATTAAAATCGGGTGAACCCTTGGGAGTAGTAAACTCCAATGCCCTAATTTCATCGGTTGTAAAACTAGTCAAATTATTAAATTTCAAAGTTCCCTGTTTCACACTTTTATCAAATGTAGCGTAATTGAGTTTATCCCCTTTTATAGTTGAACTAAACTTCATTCCTCTGTACATGGTTTCTTGTATAGGAGGTGAACTGGCTATTGTTTTTTCAACGGATTGTGCTATTCTTAAATAACCTTTTTCCACATCACTTAGTTCATCCGCAAATTTAAGTCCTTTTAAAAATTCACGTTGAGTTTTAACAATGACTGGACCCAAATGGGAGGAGTACCGTTTCATTTCCATCACTTCATCGGATGGTAACCGTTTTATCCATTGTTCTTGTGTTAATACTGGTTCAACCTTTTTAGGTGTTACTTTAACAGGTTTTACTGCTTTCGGTTTAGGTGCTACTTTTGCAACTACCTTTTTCGGTATTTTTGAAATCGGAATTGGCACTTTAACCGGTAGTGTTTCTTTAACCAGTTTACCGGGGTTGAACTTCCACCCTTTATCTGCACCGGGTACAACCTTTTTACCATCAACTACCATATTTTGATCAGGTTGTTTTTCCTCTTCTTCATCAAAGATCATAACCGTAGTACACCGGCAATTATAACCGTTTGGCGGCCAATTTTCGGTCCAGAAGAAATCATCCTTGGGTAAAACCGTATTATCCATTGCGGCATGAGTATCTCTAACTCTGGCATCACCAACCGTGTAGTAACCATAACCCCAGAGTATTTCCTGTATAGCCGGTGATTGACTTGCTTTCCATCGTCCAGCATTATAAGCCAAACTAACCTGCGTCCTTACAAGAGTTTCTAACAGGAAAGGATTGGTAGATGAAACACCACTTGTTTCAAATGCTTTCCTCAAATCCGCTACACCCTCTTTAATGTGCTTGCCCTCTTGAACGGTTTTTTGTATTGATTTTTGTGCTGCAGTTTCCAGTTGATTTGACAAACCACGTGTAACCTTTAAAGCTTGATCACCATAGGCATCTGTTAACTCTTTGATGTCCTCTTCAGATAAATCCTGTCTCCACTGCAGAAAATTAGTAGCATCATCATAAGCCGTGGCAAATCCTTTATGTTCAGCCCTTGCCCACCTAATTACCCTTTCACGTCCGGTAAGATGAGAACTAACCATCGCCGCAAGTAAGATCGCTTGAAATTTATCCATCGCTGGTTTGATGTTCATTACACCACTTCTGGTAGAACGAACTACATTACTTACCAGCATTCTCGATACAGGAGCTATGAGTCCAACTCCGATATTTTCGAGTTTTTTGGTTTCTCGTACAACAGTTAATGCACGATTTTCTAATTGTTTACGAGCCAAACGCGGCATAAATTTCCTTTACCGTTTGTATTTGTTTTTTGCTCAACGGTTTATTATCTTCATCTTTGTCTTTATCTTCATCACCCGGATTTGGGTTGTCATCATCTTCATCATCTTCATCTTCTTTTATAACCAAATTCACGTTTTCTTGTGCCTTTGGTAGTTCAGCTAATTCAAGCATGTTGTCCACGTCCAACCACGTCTGGAATATATCCACATTAGACGGTGCTGTAAGGACTTTTTCTACTATCCCACGGTAGTAAGCCTTGGTGACAGGATCAAGCCCACCTTGTTTCAAATAAACCGTATCTTGTGTATCTTCACCAAAGTTGAACCTTAACAATGGATTGATGATATCTTGATTGACGGCACGTAGAATATTTTTGTGCAATTCGTCCGATGTGACTAATGCTACACTACCATGGGTACTAGCTTCTGCTTTTGTGCCAAATTGACCCTCTGTTGCAGCCCTTTCCGGCACTAACCATCCACGTAGTATCAACGATTCGTAATGACGCAATGAATCAACAAAACCCTTGCCATGTTGACCTTTTGTTTCCAAGAAACTAATATGCCATGCCGCATATGCTTCAGGATCGATTCCTTGTCTTGACATATCTCTTGCCCACGCCGCTAATTCTTGCGGCATTGCAACACCTTTACCGGAACCAAGAGATTTAAGGATTGCTTCTGCTATTTCAAAATTTGTGGTTTCCGCACCCGTGGCATCTCTGCTTTTACCTATTGGGTACTTTATCATTGGTATTACACCAGCGATCTTCGCCATATATTTCAACTGTTTAAGTGCAACTTGGGTCCACGGAAACCACGCAAATTCCCTGATATTCTCATGTCTGCTTCTGCCATAATAATTACCCGGTTCACCATCGTACACATAATGAAAGCATTTATCCACGTTTAGTTCAACACCGTCTTGTGTTATACCGACAAAGTTACCAAACTTGTTATCAGCCCGAACCTCCACTTGGTCCGGTGCTAATGCTTTCAACCTACCCAACACCAGCCTTAATACACTGTCAACTGGTTTTACTTCCCACACCTTTTCAAAACTTTGAAATCCGTAATCTAAAGACCACATCAAGTCTTCAATTAGTTGTGGCCATAATCTGTCAATTTGATTTTTAATGAAGATTTGTATCTCTTCACTTGTTTCATCATCCTTTTCCACAGAATAAGCCGCCATCTTAACAGGAGCAGTAGCAACAGTTCTGGCCAAGGCTACAGTTGGATTGGCTCTCATTCTACGGTAAGTGTTGAATCTTCCTCTTGGTACGTCCACTGCGTCCCATATAGAAGAGAAAATACCCGCCACTTGACGTAGGGTTTTTTCACCTAAAGGAGGAGCATTTACATTTGCTTCTTTTTCTGCCACTACTCTTTTTCCTTTAATTATACAACCAGCTAATTGTTTTTATTATCACTTCAAGACAAGCCCAAAACACTAGTCCAACAAAGACTACCGTAAGTATTTTACCAGTTGACTGTTCCATTATTTTACCTCAAGCAACATTTCTTGGATTTACGTCCCGAACCACAACCACAAGGATCATTTCTTTTAATTATATGACGCGTACTCAGTCTTAACTGTCTAGCTCTTCTTCTTGATTTTCCCAGTTCATCACTTGCTAATTGTTCATTTTGACTAACTTGCATAATTCCTAACCTCGATAATTGTCCGCTAACTTCCACCATTTCACTAGCTTGCATTGTACCACACCTTTCGCTTGCCAAGGAGACTATCTCCTTTAGCTCCCCTTGCATCCAAGGGTTTTCTGAATATTCTCATGGGGGTTACTACCTTAAGCCACCACCGAGAATTGTCCCACCAAGTCCTCCCTACGTGTTACGCGTACTGGTCTTAAAAACTCTATTCTATAATCATCAGCATCTGACGCATGGCTCAATTTTTTCTGGCTCTTATCGATTCCACCAAATGAGTCCCTCTTCAGGTACATTCTATCTTCAATTAAACGTTGGCATCTACCATGACATTTCCAGTGTACCTTTGAATCACAATCCTTGAGTGTCAACTCTACTGCATTTATTCTATCCACTACCATCGGATTACTTCTTGGTATCCGTAACTCGTACGGTATGCCTAACTTAAGCAGCCCATCTTCAAGGATCGCAATGTTACTTTCACCAGTGCCGGACCATTGTGCATTACCGGACGCGTCACCAAACACATAAAGCATCGGCCATTGCCATCCACCCAGTTCTTCTATCAACCTACCAAACATTATCACTGCATCTTTTACACTCAATCTTGGTGTGAAAATCTCGTGTACAGTAGTGAAGAGCCAATTATCCTCATACTCGTTATGTAATTGCCCTATTTCAAAATGCATGCCCGGTGCTATGTTGAAATCAATAGACAGGTGCAATGGTAAATTCTTATTTAGTTTCAGTCTGTTGGACACGTGATGTTTCTTAGCAAATGACGGATAAACCCTACCACCACGTAACGAAGCTGCACCACCCTCAAGGTACTGTTCAGCTAAATCTGCAGTTAGATTCTTTTTCATTTCATCATAGAACACTGCCGCACGTGGATTTTCATTAGTAGGTGCTCTGTACAATGACGCATTATCCGAATGCATTTCCTTATAAATTTTAGTTGCATCACCCTCATTAGTGTAAGTAAACATCTTTTGTACGAAATTGGCATCCGGATGTCGTACTCTACCAATAAATTGAGTATAAGCATCATTCTTAGGGTCAAACATGTCTTCTTTCCAACGTGCAGGTTCATCACCCCATCCAGCACCAACCTGCCAACCTGTTATCGTTTCAGGTCTTTCAGCCGTACGGATTAGGATCACACTTGGATTTTTATTTGTACCAAGATCAGGTAGGATAAGAGCAGGACCGGAAAATTTACCCTGTGAGACTGAACCGGTTGACTTCCACTTATAACTTAACCCGGCTTCCTTGAACGCATCAGTTAACGCCGGTACTTGGAAATCCATCGCATTTGAGTATGTTGGTGATACTGCCGCAGATGGGATGTAAGTGGGTTGTCCTGTCTCTAAGTCAAACGCATTGTGTATGTGAAGTGTAACGAGTTTTCTACTACCAATAAACGTCTTGCCCGACATCCAACCACCCTCAAGACCAACGATTGTATGTGTCCAATCATTAGCAAAACCCGCTTGTCCACCCGGATTTGGTATAACGATGCCAGCTTCATTTATCAATATTTGACTCATTTAAGTCCCGGTCCCTGTAGTGGTAAACTAATTCGCCTTATTGTTTCCCCATCTGTTATACCAGCCTCGTCCAAACGAAACATCGTAGTTGCTAATTTTAAATGGTATTCTTGCACTTTTATTACTTTATTTATCACTTCTAATTTTTGACCAATCGATGTCTTTTTACTTTGTAAGATTTTAATTATTTCTTTTGACGTTAGTTTAGTTAGCTTTAATGCGTCAGGAAAAACAAGTAAAATTTCAGTTAAGTTCGGCATGCCCGGTATACTTGGTAGTTTCGGTCCCTCCGGTTGTGCTAGTGGTAACGTCTTTTTCTTTGCCGGACTCTTTTTAGTTTTGGTCTTTTTCTTAGCTTTGACGGCCTTAACGACCTTTTTAGTTTTTTTCACCACTGTTAACGCCTTTATCTACGGTGCAATTTGCTCTTCCAATTCTTCAACTTTATAATGTTTCTTTACGTTATTCTCCTTTACTGAACAAATCGTCATTTTTAGTTTGTTTTGTCTCTTACCCCCTTTCATGATACCGTAAGGGGCATACAGTCTTCACTTTTAATGAAATCGACAAATTGAAAACAAACAAAATACATAAAACAAAACCACAGGTGGATTAGTCCTGTGGTTCTGGAGGAGGTTAGATCGTAAAAAGTTTGTGAGTTTTAAACGACCTAACTAGGAGGAAATAAAGTTATTTTATTACCCTTTCTAATAATACTACCCACGGCAGGCCAGAGGTAAGTTACCTAACATCTTTACTTTCCTTTATGCTTTTCAGCAAACTTTTTTATTCTGTTAATCAAGGCATCAATGGCCATCAACGTTTCATCACTCCACTTAGGTAAACCCACACCCCGCATTTCTTGACTCATCAAACAGTGAGCCATGTGGTATTCTTTACAACAACCATCATCATCATCACCAATACAGTCTTCCTCCCAAGCAAGACATTCTGAACAACCATCCTCGTTATATATACATAGTGCACATCCCATACTATCATATTCTAAACATTGTTTTGGTGTGAGTTTTCGTTTCAACTCCCACGCCTTAACACTACACAGGGCCGCTTCATAAATACCTTTTTTCGCTTCTGCTCTTACATATTTATCTGATAATAATTCAATCTTTCCCATTTTATTCAACTTTCAATATTACAGCTAGTTCGCCGATCATTCTGGTTACGGTGCTTAATGACGCTGTGAGTTCTGATTTTTTATTAACCAAATCTCTGTATCTTTCTTCATTCGTTGCCTTGATGGTGTCCGTTATTTCCTTTTCACCACCATCCGCTTCTAACCCCGAAATCAGAAAACTTGTATGACCATGTGGAGTATCAAACGGCACACACATCACAGACACACCTTGTTCTGTCACCCCAATTATCCTCCATCTTCTACCAGTTTCTTTCGATCTAATCATAATTTCACCTTTTTAAAATGCCCGCCACAGCCAGATCATTAAGTTACTTCGCTGTAGAGTAGTAATCCACTACAGGACGGATTTTTCGCTTAACGGTAATCGTATCTGACTATGCGGTTTCCGTTAACCACGTGACAGGTCTTCTTTTTTAATATTAAACAACAGGTTGAATTATGTGTCCAACGTCAGCTACTTCGCCCTCCACGGACGACGCTTTACACCCTTTAGTTTTTACCATCTTTCCCGCACAACTTTTTACGAACTACCGTTACTTGGTTGTGTGATACTTGAATCGGGAGTTCTACACTCCATGACTTACTGTGAGTAGTTAATTCACGTTTCAGTCCAAGGGTACTTCTACGGCCTTATACCGCTGTTATTTTACTTTTTCCTTTAAATTTCCCTTGACGATATTTATTTCATCGAATTTTGTGTTTTTACCTGAAAATTCGCGTCCAGCTTTTTTAGTTTTAAACACAAACATAATACCCTCGCACCCATCAGGTAAACCCACTTCTGGAAACATAGGTAAATTTACTTTAGGTTTGCAGTGTATTTTTGTTGCCAAGTAGAATTTTTTCTTACTCATAATGTCAAATCCTCTTTAGTTAATAAATCTTTTGTGAAATCACCACCCGGACCGAGCTTTACAACTGGCGGTTTTCCGTCCAACCACTTCTTCACTTCTTCAGGCGAACCATAACACCCACTAGGTACATTATTGTAGATGTACTTAACGATAATCAACATGTTACGTGTGTTGTCCGTGTCCGCTTTATTGAACGCCTTAAACAGATCATTTTCCAACACGGCCATTAAAAATCCACCTGTCGGAATCCGTTCCTTAACGTACCTATCCAAAGCTCCTATTATTTCATTATCCATAACTTATAATCCTTTCATTTAAAACCTGCTCAAGACTCCACCGAACAACCACTAAACCGACAAAGCCTCGAACAAGTAAGCCAACCATCCTTGCCTATCACTACACCCCGAAGCAAAAATAATCAGCACAAATCAAACTCCACTTATATAACGTGTCAAAATTAAACTCGTTTTCATTACCCTGCAACTTCTTCACCCTCCACGGACGACATCCGCCAACCAATCTCGATTTCCCAGATACCACGCTATCGTCTTGTTGATCCCTTCTTCGAAACTAACTAAAGGCCGCCAGCCCAACTCTTCCATTATCTTACCGGCGTTCATAGCATACCTTCTATCGTGCCCGGGCCTGTCGGTTACATGTCTGATAAGTGATCTCGGCTTATCGAGCCGATCCAGTATCAACTCAACAACCTCAAGATTGGCCTTCTCGTTACAACCACCGATATTATATATCTCACCGGGAGTCGCTTCGGTTAAAACTTTCCACACCGCTGTGCAATGATCATACACATATATCCAGTCTCGAACATGCAGCCCGTCACCATAAACTGGCAATTCTTTATCGTGCAACGCGTTATTTATCATCAGCGGTATCATCTTTTCCGGAAACTGATATGGCCCATAATTATTCGAGCAACGTGTAATATTATAATTAAGTCCCCAGGTGTGTCCGTAAGCACCCACAAGATGATCCGCTGCCGTTTTACTTGCCGAGTACGGCGAATTCGGACTCAATGCCGTCTGCTCGCTGAATCTACCTGTCGGGCCAAGCTCACCATAAACCTCATCGGTCGATATTTGGACGAACCGCTCTATACCTTTTTCACGTGCCGCCTCGAGCAGCATCAATGTGCCGGTAACATTCGTCTCAATAAAAATCTTAGGACCCGTGATCGAGCGATCAACATGGCTCTCAGCAGCAAAATTGACAATAGCACCTATATCGTGACTTTCTATAATTTGTGACACCAAATCATAATCGCATATATCACCTTTAATAAATTTATGGCTGGGATGCTCAAGAAAACCAGCCAGATTATTAAGATTGCCGGCATATGTCAGCTTGTCCAGATTCACCACAAAACAATCGCTATGCTCCGCCAGCACCATCCGAACAAAATTACTACCAATAAAACCTGCACCACCTGTCACTAATATACTTTTCATAACAACTCCAAAAAACGTCCCAACGGCAACTCCCAACGCTCGATCGGTTTATTAAGCAGCCCCTGAATTTTACCACAATCAAATCGACTATTCAATGGCCGTGCCGCCAGACTTTCATAATCACTACTTTTGCACTTTGATAAATTCACCGCCATACCAACTTTCTCAAATATAAATTTCGCCACTTCAAATCGACTGGTATATCCAGCCGAGGCAAAATGATATACTCCTTCAGGTCTAATCCGCAAAAGTTCACAAACAGCATCAGCAACCTCAACCGTTGCCGTCGGCGACCCTGACTGGTCATCGACAACTCGAATATCCTTGTTCGTCTCACCATAACCTAAAAGCTTAGTCACAAAATTCCGACCAGCCAACCCGTATGTCCACTCAACCCGGACTATACAATGTCGGCACCCGCTTTTAGCCAAAAGCTTCTCACCCGCCAGTTTGCTTTTACCGTATGTGTTTATCGGATTAGCTTTGTCTGTCTCACGATAGGGCTTGTCGCTTTTGCCGTCAAACACAAAATCAGTGCTGATATGTAACACCCATTTGCCAGCTTCTTTAGCGGTTTCTCCCAATACCCCAACCGCCTCGGCATTAACCTGATAAGCAAGATCAAACTCAAGTTCAGCCTGATCAACATTAGTATATGCCGCACAATTCACAACAACATCAGAATCCTTAACAACTTGATGAACATGTTCAGGCTTGGTAATATCAAACTCCGGTAAATCATAAACAACAAATTCAAGCCCACGCCGACCACAAACACCAACCAAATCCGTGCCAAGCATCCCCCCACCACCTAATATCGCTACCCGTTCCATCTACCTACCTCCCTCACCCATCATTACGTATCCATTTATACGGAATATGATTATCATGCGGATCGCTGCGAAACTCGTCCGGCTCAACATAATTATACATTTCCGAAACCACATTTACAATGTACGCCTCGACTTGACTGACGCACACCCAGCCGTGCTGGACACCGGGCGGTATATGAACCAATCCCGGACAATGTTCGCCAAGATAAAACTCATTTACCACGCCTTGCGTCAATGAGTTTTCCCTATCGTCATAAAGTGCAACCTTTATTGTGCCCTTGACAACATAAAAATTGTCTGTTTGTTTCTTGTGATAATGCCACGCCTTGACAACACCCGGATATGTAGTGGTAAAATAAACTTGGCCGAACTTCTTAAAAAAATCATCGTCCCCACGAAGTATCTCGCCAAGCCTGCCCCGCTCATCAGGGATAACCTTACAACGACGCACACCCACCCCTTCTATAAGAAGCTCACACGAACTACGAACAACTAATCCATCATCTATTAAAACACTCTTTAGAGGCAATATCTTTCCCATTTTCATCCTCATTGTGGGGGGTTATTTAATACCATCGCATTAGCTTTGTATAGAGATTCGAATGTGCCAGCATCGGTCCACCAGCCGTCGAGAATATCATAACACAACTGGTTCTTCATTATATAAGCATTATTGACATCAGTAATTTCCAACTCACCTCTGCCTGACGGCTTAAGTGTAGCGATAATGTCAAAAACATTTGTATCATAAAAATATATACCGGTCACAACATAATTAGACTTAGGCTTTTGTGGCTTCTCCTCGATACCGACAACCCTGCCGTCACAAACTTCTGCGACACCAAACCGTTGCGGATTATCATGCTGAATAAGCAACAGTCTGGCACCGCTCTTCTGCGACTTGAACTTGTCCACATACTCCCTTAGTCCTGCCTTGAATATATTATCGCCAAGAATCACCACTATCGGATTGCAGTTGGAGAAATCCTTGGCTAACCCCAACGCTTGGGCAATCCCGCCAGCCTCATCCTGCACTTTATAGGTGAATCGACACCCGAAATCTTTGCCAGAACCTAGCAAATTCACTACGTCGCCCATGTGCTCAACACCGGTAACAATCAATATTTCATCGATCCCAGCCGAGACGAACTTCTCAACAGCATAATAAATCATCGGCTTACGACCCACCGGAAGAAGATGCTTATTAGTGACTTTCGTAAGCGACTCCAGCCGAGAACCCGTGCCGCCAGCTAGTATAACCCCTTTCAAATCCACAACTTACCCTTTCCCAGCTTGATAAAAAAAATAAACTTATCCGAAATTTCATCAAACAATCACAAAATCGACAAAGCCTCGAACAAGTCTCCACCTACATAACGTGTCAAAATTAAACTCGTTTTCATTGCCATGCAACTTCTTCAATTATATTAAACGCTTCCTGTAATCGTTTTCTTCTTGGTTTATTCACACTAAACTTCCTTTCTCTGTTGTGAAAATTTTCTTGGTTATCGCCACAATTCTAGTAACAGTGGCCGGTGACACTCCATGATGTTTGGCTATATCCACCTTACGAACTACCGCCTCTTTCACTCCCATTTTCAACTTCCCTTTTTTTCGTTCTCGCTGAGCCTCGATCATCCGATTCCACGCGTACCCTTGTACATCAGGGGACGGTTGCACAAATTCCATGATGATTTCTAGTTGTGGTGGTGTCAAGTGCTTTGATAAAAAACTCATTAATTCTTCAGTCTGGGACTCAATTTGGTCCTGTGATACTTTAGAATGAACGTCAGTCGGGTCCACTACTTCGGTTCTTCTGCGATTTTCTTTACGAACCAAATCAATCGACCTACAAATCACAAAGTTTTTTACCCTCTTTTGAGATTTGCTTGATATGTCAGTTGGAAGCTTTCCATCTTGCATGGCCGTATACACTGTAATGAGTACCTGCTGATAAACGTCCTCAATTCCCCAAATCCCAGCATGATACCGTTTAGCACAACTCCACAGAATACCCCCATACTGCTTATTGATAGACAATAAATCCATTGTTCTATCCTTTCGATTTTAATATAGTTTTATTCTCCATTACACTATGGACAAGTGGTCTTTAGCCTTTCATTTTCTGTTTTTTATACTATAACCTTGGTGGGATCGTACAACACGACTCGTTTTCACCATAATTTCAAGCAAATCCCCGAAATACTTACCACCGGATTCGAAATTGACCTTATTAGCAATCTCCACTGCAGTAGTCCAATCTTTTTTCGACTTCAAAAACTCTAAGATTTTAAGTATATCCTCTTTCGATTTCAATTCAGCGATGTTACCCCTCACTATTTCCATTCTTTGTTCGTAATTTAGCATTTTAGTCCGATGCTCTTTACGCTTGATATTCAATTCGTCTAATCTTTGGTATAGAAGTTTTATTTTCGTCTCTTTAATTTCTGTGATTGTACTCATGGTCTTTAGCCTTTCATTTTCTGTTTTTTATACTATAACCTTGGTGGGATCGTACAACACGACTCGTTTTCACCATAATTTCAAGCAAATCCTCTTCCATTGTACCACTAACTCCACATTTTGGATTTAAAAATGACTCATCCCTAATTAAAGGGACGAGCCACACTACCTTATTACGCAACAGCTTTAATCAGACTGTCGATTAAAGGTTGCACGATTTTACCACGAGCAATTGACAACTCATGCGATTGGATGTAAGTTAACCCATTTATTGCCGCCCATGCCGACCTGCCACCCATTTCCACATGTTCAACAAAACTTTCGTGATAATTCTTGGGTAACCGGTCTTTCAATTTTTCCAAATCTTTGGGCGTGAGTTTTTTCTTTGTTAAATTCATCAAAACTTTTTCCGACTGTTTGTATTGACATTCGAACGAACCCAATTCATTCACCAGTCTATCAACCTCATAAATCGTATGAATATTATGACTCACGAGGTTTGTGCTACCCTCAAGTTGAATAACCAATCCATTCGAACAAACCACTCTAAACCAACCAACCTTGATGTGAACTCCGGATGTTGCAGCATAACTGTTGACAACCTGAATCATCGGAGTAATAATATCTTTTTTGCCTGTGCCATTTTCAGTAAAAAGAGTTCCAACATCAAACGCACCATTACTGCCCATCACCACATCAGCACCTTTCATGGCAATATCAATTCGTTGATGAGTACCAAACCGATTTATCGTAACATTTTCTTTTCCAACATCAAGGTCCACACGTTCCAAAATCGCATCTACTATCATACCAGTTTTAATTGGAGTGTATCTATCGGAAACAGGTCTGACCGGTTGCCACGCATCATCAGCATCTTTGCCGTAAACCATAGCAAATTCTGTAGGGTTTCCCTCTGGTGTCAAAATCCGCTCCGCTTTGGCCGTACCAAACCTATCATCAATTTCCCAGACAACATTACTGTTCGACCCACCATCCGAGTTCAAAATTCTTCCGCTGGACGCACCAACAATTTTCAACTCTGATTTTGGTGCAGGTCTTTGACTTTTCAGGGTCGCTCCAACTTCAACCTTGGCATCGATGATGGCTTTGGTTTCAGGTTTGATCTTGGCATCAGCTTCCGCTTTGGTCCCAAATTTTAGGCTCTTTTTTACGGTTTTTCGGGTTTTAGTTTTGGACTCTGTTTTCTTCGATTTTTTTGTTGCTTTTTTCATTTCTGTAATCCTTAAAAATATATGATTGTTTAGAAATTATTTCGTTTAATAGTTGATTCTCACACCAAGAGCTTTACTTATACGCTTAGCAGCTTGGGTAGCGGACACTAAATCAGCAAATACAAGCTTAATTGCGGATGTTTCTGGCCGACCGCTCTCAACCAATCTAACTGCACATTCTAACCCTGATTGGTAAACTTCAATCCAACTATCACCATCTACCACTAATCCTTTTATTGTTTTTGTTTCATTTGCCGCATTTTGTTGTGCTTTCGTAACCATTTCATGTTTCCTTTCAAAATTTTGTGATTGTTCAAACTAAAAACTACATAAAACAGATAGCAAAGAACGTGCCAGAAAAGACTACGTTACAAAATTTACTTAGTTTACTTAAATTACCAAACTAAACCACCATACATGTTAATTTAGGTAAATTTGTTAATTCCTCACTTAACAAAAATGGCGTTTCCGATACCCCATATTGCGTCAACACAACATAAAATTGTGTCTGCATATTGCCTCAAATCACAACCGGTGGTATATTTTCCGTGGCATGAATTTTGCATTGTTTCATCCGGGTATCTCATGATGCGTAAACACAACAAATGTTGTTTTAACACAATATTAATCGCCTTTCAAACTTACCTAAATTAACATCTAAAACGTCCCACGTCCCTTGGCTTTGGGGGTCACACACCCCTGACTACCCTCTCCAGAACCTTAAAGCCAAGGGGAGCTAAGGGAGACACACTTCTCGACAACGGAAAGACCTGCTTTACCCTACCCTTATGGTCTGTGTCCTACGGTATTGGACGGTTTCCAGTTGCTCTACTATCTTAGCCATTTCGGACCAGCCTAAATCAGCCGGGTCTTTACCACCACCCATTACCACCGGGTAAGCCTTGAATCTACGCCTCACCAACTTTTTCACTGCAGTTTCTGAAGAACGAGTAGCATCGGGATCAAACAAAACAAAAACCCGATTTACATGATCACTCCTCAACTGGTCCATCTGTAATTCTGTTACTGTACTACCCATAACTGCATAAGAGTGAGGGGTAGCAAAATGATCAAACACCCCCTCCACCAAAACAGCAAAATCATGCCACTTATGCACGTGCCGACCAAACAGAGGTTTACTTGAGCTTACCATTTCTAAAGTTTTAGGGTCATCATTATTATCATCAAGTTTTCGACCTGTGTAATAAACAAGTTCGTCCTTTTCATTCCAACATGGGAAGAATACACGGTTTTCAAAGGATTTGACTGACACTGCATATTGAGCAATTTGACCTCTAGACAACCCTCGTTTCACACAATACTCGTGAGCCTTACTAGCTAAAGACAACAAAAGCGGACACTGTTGATATCCTTCCCGGAGATTAGCTGGATTGTGTTCCAACACCTGTATAATTGAAACTAAAGACTCTTCACCATAACACCTAATGGGTGCGGTAACCGAAACCAATTCCGCTCTTAAACCCGCCCAACGTGATCTCAAGATTTTCGAATTCCCAATAGTTGACCGAATTGAACCACCCTTATCGCACTTAAAACAATGATACAGGTATTTATCTATGTTAACGTAAAAATGGTGACCTCTGTCTTCACAAGACGGACAACTTATGGCCAACTGGCCGGTGTCTTCCGTAAACACATAATCATTTGAAGCAACACATTCTAATACATGATCAACAATTTCTGTCATAATATCACCCAATTTCCCTTATCATTTGTTTTTCAAAATCAGCTTCCATCGCAAACTTTTCATGTTTTTTAGCATCCCTAACCTTAGCAGAATACATCGTCATTCGATTTAATTCTTCGTCTTCCAACGTCTGACCAAACCCCAACACCAAATCAGCCGATTCAATCTTACCATACGCTTCTGTTACGTCTTCGGACGAAATTATTTCCTTACCAGCCCTACTTTTATTCACTTGGCTTGCAGTCCAATGCACACAACCCAAATTAACCGCCGCCGCTTTACAAGCTTCGAAAATTTCCCTATACTCATGCCGTGGTTCTTCTCTTCGTTGTGGTGGACGGAATCTGTCGGCATAATCGGTAATAACTACATCTACTTTCCTGTCTTGAGCTTGTTCTGCTGTTCTAACAAATGAAATTAAGTCAGCAACCGAATGCATCCTTGTTTGCAGTTGTTTAATCTCACATCTTCCACCTGTTTTTTCCAACAGCTTATCACGAACAGCCCGCACTTCTTTTATGCTACCAATCATTTCCGATATAGTCTTACCAGAAATGGCCTGAAGAATCCTACGTTTTATCTTAGTCTCACCATCTTCAAATGTAAAGTATATAACCGACAACCCCCGACACACAGCATTTACAGCAACATTGACTAATACTGTAGTTTTACCACCATTAACCACCGTCAACACTACCGCCAAATCTCCAACTTCACAACCCCCATTAAGCCGATGATTTAACTTTGCCCATGGAGTTTTAATAATCCTACCCTGCAGATCGTTTTCCTCACTTTTACTGTCTTCATGTAGTAATGTGTGTTCTCTTAATAGATCATCACCAATACGAGAAGCTTCGTCTATTTCTTCAGCAAGAATTTTTGGCTCAATGCCTACGCCATTCGTCATGTCGAAATTTTGAAGTACCTTGTCGATTGAAGTCCACTTTACCCACATCAAGAGTTTGTCACGTACGTAATCCAAATCACTACAGACTGGTAGATTTTGTAAAGTGGTGATTGCACCCCCTTTATCTCGATAGGAAGTAGCTTTGATTTGATCAACCAGCACATCAACAACTGGTACACACTCGTATTTATCATGATATAACAACAATTGCTCAACCAAAAAACCGTTGGTCCGGTGACTGAACATGTCTTTACTTATAATCGATTTGAATCGTTCTAGAAAATCAAAATCCTGACACACTGCCGCCAATACCATGTGTTCAAATTCTGGGTCAATATCATATGCAGTACGTAAATCCATTCGTGTTGCACCTCTGTTAAAAATCAAGGGGGTTCCAATGCTCTTCACTTCATCGAAACCCCCACGACTAAAGAATGATATATCTTAACTTTTAAACACCTGTAGAGCCAAAACCGCTTTGACCTCGTTCTGTTTCCGGTAATTGAAACACACGAACTACTTTTACTTTCGGTACAGGTAAAATCAATAACTGTGAAACTCTTTCCCACGGTTTAATCAAAATCGGTGTTATGGGCATCGTTTCATTAGAACCTTGTAACACTGGGTTCCACACTATGATGTACAAGGGACCAGTATAACCACTGTCAATGACCCCAGTAACAACAAACAAACCTTTACGCGTGAATGTTGAGGATCGAGATCTTAAAATACCACAGTAACCATCCGGTATCTTCATCCTTATACCAGTATTGATTCTTTTACTGCAGTAAGGACCAACAATTACTGTCGAATCCGATGCATTATACAAATCAAAACCACAATCTCCATCTTTAGCGTGTTTAATTTCGGCTTTTCTCGCCACTATATCACTATCATAAATTATTTGCAGATCATCCAAGATTGTCAACCTCCGTGTAAGTAAAAAATCTATCCGTACCTATTCGTTGTTTATACACTGAAATCAAAGCCGCAATTTGTGTTGCGTCAGTTATCATCTTTCGTAGATAAAATTCTCTGTCTAATTCACAACCCAGATGCTCTTCTCGGTTTTTTAATCTTTTCCACTGTTCTTCTTCATTAGAACATATTAGCCTGATTTCAAGCCCACTTCTAGAAAGATTTTTAACCGTGTCCATCAGGTATTCAAGTTGACTGACACTACGTGGGAAACCATCGATAATCAAGTCCTTATTATATCGAGAACTGATTTGAACTGAATAATGAATTAACGCACGTGCTAAAAGTTCAGTCGCTTCCGATGTGGATGGATTAGATTGTGTAGTAAAAAAGTCATCACCAAACATACCACGAAAAATCTTACCCAAACTAAGCACCATGGGTAAATTTCCCTCCGATGGAGGTTTATTTTCCGCTACAGATGTTAGTTCTTCTACTAATTCAGCACATTGATGAGTTTTACCACAACCAGTAGTGCCGATAACACTAATCACTTTCAACAGAATCACCTCCTTTACCATCATCCGTTTTAGTAGGTTCGGGTGTTAGAGTAGGTGTAGGTGTCGGAGTTGGAGTGGGTTCCGGTGCTTCATCATCTGGAGGATAACATTCTTCAGGTTGTTGACCCGTGTATCTTTCACCATCAAGAATATTGATCATTTCGTCATTTTTAGCTCCATACCCCAACAACGATAAAGTACAATCCTTTTGATCACACCCTATAGCTACGTTATTAATGAAATCATCACATTCTTCGTCAGCCAAGTAATTACAAAAATTGAGAAACGCATAATCCGGACGTACTATACATAAAAATCTTTCCAGTTGTAAATAACTGAAAGTGAATATACGTCTTACACGTTTGGTGACTGTGGTTAATTCCATCGTTGGTTTACCAGCAGTTACACTTACTTCGTCCCAAGTCAACTCGGTTTGATCCGGGTAACAAGGCCCACTGTAACCACCTACCGTACTACCAACTCGAATTGGTAAGGTACGTAGTGAAGCAATAATGGAACCTATGAACTTAACAGGAACACCAGCATTGTCCAAACCTCTACCAATCAGACAATCACGACTGGTAACATACGGCCATTTAGTACCGTAATTAAGACTTAAATCAAAACCCTGTGCCATTTCCAACAGTGCTGTGTGAACACCACTGTCAAAATCCATCAGTTTCATTACACCTAAAGAATCATACATGATAAAATTCTTCAATTCTGGTGCTTGTTCAGCTATAACAACTTTATGTCGTGGATTACGTTGCATTTTTCTCATAGTAGCTTCCATACCACCGGTCATCGTTGACGCAATCGGATTTAGCTTGGTTTCAGCTTTCACGTCAGCAGGACGCAAAACACCAGCATTAGGGTGAATGTGAAGTAACCAGTCTCGTCCACATTTTTCATCCCGGTAATCCTCGGCCATTTCGATTTCTTGCATCAACCGGGGTATGTCGATCACCGCATAAGGTCCGATAACTACATGTTTCACGGTTTTAATCAACGCACCGGTAGGAAGCATCTTAGTCACAAGAGCCTCGCCATAATCATCAACGTATGTGTGACCAGAGTTTGGCATAAAATCACTTATGGACACATCGATTTCGGGGTGACGGTTGTATAAGTACCCAGCAAGTTTACCCTTACCAGTGCTACCCCACTGACCATCAATCACCACATTTACACGATTCTGTTTAATCATCATTTGAAAAAATCTCCACGGGGAATATTAAGGGTTAATTATTTTAGCCGCCATTGATAAGTTGATCAATAAAACTACGGTCATCATCTTCAGCCGGAGTTTCCGGTTCCTCTTCCCTTACCGCAAGTTTTTCATCTTTCTTCGACGTTGTTTTTTTCTTAGTTGCCTTTTTCTTCTTCGCCTTATCCTTTGCAGCTTTTTTCTCTTCTTCCGCCGCAATCCGCTTATCGTCCCCCTCAAAAGGAGTAGTTTCAGGTTCTTCCACGTCAGCATTCACTTCCTCAAGTTGGTTTTCATCCCAAATATCAGAAAGACTGATGCCTATTTTTTCGGCTTGGTCTTCTAAACTCGGATTTTTCAATTCTGTCAAAGGATCAACCACCGATTCGGCAATACTTTCAGCAACCGGGTACGCTTTACGCATGACAGTTACATGATATTCACGCTCAAGCTTATCGCCGGTTGCTTCAATTTCAAAACAATGACCAGTTTCAGCTTCCAATACATCAGCCCAATCTTCAGATAGGACGTATTCTGTGATAGCTTTCCATACCGATGTTGGTACACTAAATGTGACAACACGTTTAGCATCAGAATCAATAGCAATCGCCTTAATAAGATACTTCGATCTAGAACTATACACCCGGTCCCTGCCACCCAACGATGCCATTTCGTTGATACGACAATGAACACAAGCTTCGCCAAACGTGCCGTGTTTGCACACACCAATACTTTTGAAATCAGGTACTTTAGCATGATCAACTAGTAGTCGTGAAAAGATGGTATCGCCATCTTCATCTTCGAATTCCAATATTCGAAGTCTGGTGGTCCCCTTTTTCAAGAACCGTAATCCTCCGACTCTTTCAGCCGCTTCATCCATTTGCTTCTTCAATGCTTTTCTATTAACTACCATGATTTTCTGCCTTTCCTATTTTCGTATGTGTATATCTGAACTCATTTCGGCCCTTACTGTTGCCGATAAATTTACTAACATATCACGCCTATGCTCGAACGAACGACATATTTGATTCATTCCGTCCGCTTGAGCTTCCAATTCCGTCAATTCTTTTCTTACTGTTAACCACTTTTTTTCTCTGCGACACTGTGAATCATGCATTCTTTCAGTGACTTTATTGTGGACCTGATTCAAGCTATGGTGAATGGTAGCCTCTTCTGCTTCCAACTTCATTTTGGTGATTTTCACCAATCTGATTAGTTCAACATAAAGCTTAGCATAAAAGAAGTAATAACCCGGTTGATGACTCATGTCCTCATTAACGGTTTCTCTGCTGAACCTTAATTCGTTACTAGCTCTATTCGCCAATTTTAGATATTGTGATGTTTTCACGATTTTAAGCTTTTTTCCACTGTGCCAATAAAAGTTAATGCATCTTTCAACACTTGTTGTTTTATCAAATACTTCACATCATTGAAGTTCTCACCTTTTCTTACTTCCCTGCCCATGCCTATGTCAACTCGGAAAGACTCGTAATTACCGATGTTGATGGTTTTACCAATAGAAACAAACACCCTGTTAGCGTTTTGACCGTCCGATGTCAACCCCTGACACATCATAATTTCTTCTTTACTTGCTTCTTTTTTCTTCACTTTTTTCGCCATAATAAATCTCCTACTTATTAAAAAAGTTGGACGACAATTGCTGGGTGAGGTTCGTTCGCATCAACCTTGCCTCACGTTGCCCAGCTAGCTATTTAGATGCCAGCAACCGCCGCCTACGTTTATATAACGAGCCTTACTTTAACTCGCTTTCATTTCGTACAAATCCGGTCCCATCTTCATATCCACTTTCATTTTGACTGGTGAATCAGCCCAATAAGGTGCTTTGTTGTGAACCAACATAGAATATTCCACAATTTTACTAGTTTCTTCCACGCATTCTGGTGCACAATCTATTATAAGACTGTCATGCACCGTGCAAATAACCACCGCTTTAAGTTTTTTACGTTGTAAACTTTCCCTACAATGACACATACTAATCAAACAAAACTGGTTACCAGTTGATTGAATAGGGGCGTTACCGGCTTGACGTAATGCCCCCTCCATAATCCACCTATCCGAACTTTGTGCACCCGGCAGGTATCTACGTGAACCAAACAGGTCTTCTACATAACCATTATGAATCGCGTGTTTATGGAGTTCGTGTCTAAACTTTAATATTCCGGGAAATTTCTTATTGTATGCATCCATTAGATCTTTAGCTTGACTTAATGTAAGATTAGTCTGTTTAGACAGACCATGCTCCGTTTGACCATACATCTGACCCAAATTCATCCGTTTGCCATGATTTCTTTGTTCGTCTGTTACATCATTATAGTCTATATCATAAATCTGTGCTGATACCCATTTATGAATATCAAGTCCATCATTCAAAGCTTCACACATCAATTTATCTTTTGACCACCCAGCCAAAATATTAGGCTCCAACTGTCTGAAATCAGAATTTATTAAAAATCCACCATCAAATCTAGAAGTAAACGCTTTTTTAATAACCGAATCTCTTGGTATATTTTGCAAGTTCGGACTTGATGATGATAATCGACCTGTAACAACTGTAGTTTGATTAAACTGCGTGTGAACACAACCACTAGGACCAACATAGCTATCCCATTTATTTAAAAACCCAGTTAACATAGATGACAAAGACCTAACCTCATTCATGTTCTTAACAATTTGGTTTTTTTCAATAAAAGGTGCTAAATGATCTTTATCGAAAGAATATTTACCATTTTTATCCGGAGCAATTTTCAATTTCAACTCATTCAAGCATAACTGCTTTATCTGTACAGGACTTTTTGGATTGAAAGGATTTCCCTTTTTGAAAGATTTGATGTTATTTTCAGCCCACATACGAACATTCAACACTTCTGGTCTAGAATAAAACCAATTATTCATTTCCACCAGTTTTTTATTTATTTCTTTTCGTAAACTAACAATCTTTTTAGCATCAACATGCATACCGGTTATTTCCATTTGTGCTAAGTGATAAGCATACGTTTCTTGCATGGAAACAACGTTCATAAGTTTTCTTTTTTTAAGCTCTTTTTCCAATTCTTCACTAGCCAATAATGTAGCAAGAGCATCTAGACCATTATAATGTAACAGTTGTTTAATTGACGTTTCTTCTGGCCGTTGTGATACGTCTTCATAGTAAGATTTGTAAAACGACCACGGAATTTTGGCCCACGTCGCTATTGCTTCAAGATTACATTCTGCCGTTTCATCAATCCTACTCATTTGCAACATCGTGTCTTTTAAAACCGTGGAATGACCAAACCTAAGGAAATTACATTTATGTTCATACTTCGCATTTTGTGCTATACGATCTTTACTTTTTATTATCTTCTTCCACAACCTTGTAATTTCTCGTTTTTCACCACGCTTCCACTTCATCCTACTGTCATCCAGCAGAAAAGAAACTTCACTCCACTTAGTAGCAACACCAATACATAAAATTTTAAATTCTTTGTTCAGTTCTGGTCTTCTTGCATCCACGTTCCCCCATGTTTCGTAATCATACGCTATTTTACCATCGTACTTGAGTAGTTCCTCAAGGTGAGCTTTAATTAAAGAATAGTCTGTTAATTGTTCAACCTCTGGTAATTTCATCCCACCATCTTTAATCAGTTCAGATACTCGGTCCCACACATCAAACCATTTACTTTGTATCGCGTTAAAATCTGGTCTAGAACTGGCATGCATCACATAAGCAGGATCATAGTTGTGAACAATTAAAACACGTTCACCACCCACGTCCATCTTCCCCACTTTTCCCGCTCTCGATGTTTTTATTATTTTTTCAACGGAAATTGCTTGTGCGGCATAAGCCCCCAATGTAACAATAACTTTAGGTTTGTATTTTCTAACCAACCCCATCCAGTTTTCACGACACAACTTAATTTCTCGTTTAGTGGGTTTTTTATCACTAACACATTTCACCACAGTTTCAAGGACGTAATTATCTGTTATATCTTTGAGTATCGCCCGCACTTGTTGACCTGATACACTAACATGAGATTCATTAGCTTTTAATTCACTCAATCCGGGTTGACCACTCAAAACCAAAATATCCGGATTTTTAGAATTAATAAAGGCTGGTATTTTGTAACCATCGTCACCAGCCAAGCATCTTTTACATTTCTCACAAGGTGTTTTTATCATTTGACGTTAAACTCCTTTTTAAGAAATTCATAGGTATCAGGTGCGTCCGGTTTCACAACATTAAGTATGTTACCACTACCATCTTTCATAGGGAATCGATCCCTTAATTCGGAAATCGAGTGTACAATAGGTAGTTTGATGATATTTTCAGCGAACAACACTTCACCTTTTGCTCCTTTACTTTCGCCATGCAACCGTAGTATAACATCACAAATGGCCAACCATTCTATATCCAACTTTATCCAATACTCATACGTTTGAGGTAAATATTCATCCCAGTAATAAAAAAGGTGAGGAACAAAAGGAGTATATCCGTATTCTCGGATTTTAGCCGCAGTTTGTATGGCCCACTCAACTTTCTGCTTCATGTGTTCCCCGCTTATAGGTCCGGCCACATACACCCTACATAGATTTGAAAAGTTTTTTAATCTGTTGATTTTTTCTCTTCGCTTTTGATTGTATCTCTGTTGTCGAGCTACTTCAACTTTAGAATTTCTCTTATATCTATCATTCCTTTGAGCTTTGAGTTTGTCTTTATTGAGTTGGTAGTAATTCCTTGTTTTCTTCCTTATTTGTTTTGCTTCTGGTTTTGTTGGGTCTTCCTTTATGATTCGGATTCGTTCAACCCTCATAGCATTGGTGCCTAACCTGTACAGAAAAGAAGAAATGGTTGCCGGATTCCCAAGATCAACTTCGTTCAAACGTTGCCAGATCCGTATGTATGCCGCCTGAATTGCATCATCAATGTCTTTATTAGGTATAATAGCAACAGCAATTTTGTGTAGTTGTGGTTGAAGTTTTCGGAATAATCCCGCTTGAGAACCGTTTATTGCTTTTATTACTAAATTCTTCCATTCTAAATTCTCGTTTGTAGCCATTTCATAAATCCTTTGATAGCATCTTCTTCTTTATCCAACCACAACCACGGCACACCCTTGATAGATAAATAATTTTCATCAGGGCTTGGATTGCAATCATTCATCCATAATAACACATTTTTCGACTTCCCGCACCGTACCGCAGAACCAACCCAGATACCGTGTTCAGTCTTCATAACAATCAACAATGTATCCAAATGTTCATACTTCAAAAAGTCTTTTGTAATATAATCAATTGTATCAGTGTAAATTTTAGTGCCATTTAGCATCGATTTTAGTGTAAGACTTTTTCTGTGTTTGCATTCAACCATCACATTTGGGTAATCAGCACAGTAAATGTCACCTCTAATATCAGTACGTCCACTGTTTCTGGACGTTTGCCAGTTGTCACCACTAATCTTGCGAAACAACCGAGCTAATTCACACTCGAACGCTTTACCCTTGCGTCTGGACTTCTTGCCAACTTTTGACCAGTCCGTTTTCATTTTATTTCGCTCACCCGCTTTTGTGCGATTTTGAAAAACTCTGGGTCTTTTTCAATACCTATAAAATTACGATTCAAATTTTTACACGCCACTCCGGTAGTACCCGAACCCATCGTGAAGTCCAACACTGTGTCACCCTCATCCGTATAAGTTTTAATCATGTATTCCATTAAAGCAACTGGTTTTTGTGTTGGGTGGATAGAACCTCTTTCAATAACTGGAATCGAAATAACCCTCTTAGGATACCGCAACCCATCGTTGACAGTATTGTATTCACCACCCGCACTAAACTTCCCATATATTGTAACACCAGATTCGTTGATCTTCACTGCCTTACCACCCTTATTCTTATAAGGCTTGCCCTTTATCATCTGCGGATTGTATGTACACCCTTTTCTATAAAACACCACAACATCTTCATAGTTCTTCATTGGCATTTTTTTAGCATTTAAATGCCCGGTCCCCCTTGGCTTCACCCACACCCAACAATATTTAAACATTTTCATATTAGATGATATGAGTGTAGTCGTAAACGGTTGTGAAGCAGTCATAACAATAACAGCATTAGGTTTGATTATTTGCTTTAACTGTTCCCACATTGGAACAAGAGGAATAATGGTATCCCATTTACATGCCTTAGAAGCAGTACCATATGGTAAATCAACAAGAACCAAATCCACACTGCCAGTTTTCAGTTTAGGTATAACTTCCAAGCAGTCACCAAGTATTAGTCGCGTTTTAGATTTCATTTTTTACCCCGGCAAAAATGAAAATACCCGCAGAAGCGTTCTGAACAGGCCCACGATGTCGGGTCACAAGGCGGAAACGAACCAAGTGAAATAGAGTTAGCAATCCGAACGATGATTTCTCTCAACCATTTTATACGTTGGTCGTCAAAATCAGCAATCATCCAATCAACTACCGGCACTTTCGTTTTCTTCAGCATGCAGATTCCGACATCGACTTTTTTCTTGAACATGGCCGTGGCTCCCCACCCATAAAAGCCAATGCCGATTTCGCTGTCAAGTTCAGCACGTGATTTCGCTTTTTTACCGGTCTTGTAATCAATAACCGTATTTTTAGATGATTTACCTAAAGAGTTGGTTAATTGACCCTGCACATCGAGCAAACCCAGCATTTTCACAGGTCCAACTTCCATTTGGATTTTGGCCTCGATCAGTTGGGGTGTCAACCGTGGTGCAAAGGTGTCATGATAATCAGACAGCAAAGAAACCGCTCTATTATTAACACCACTTTCATTTTCTTCACCCCAATCTTCAATCGGTTTCTTCCTGTCACTGAATAAATCTTTAAACATAGTGGTTAATTCACTAGCAGGTAAATCATCTTGCGTTTTCTTCTTGTGTCGATTATTTGTTTCAAGTACGCTGTGATGCACACCACCCTCAATAAGTGGAACAGATGGTGGACTCACGATTCCGAGTATGTACCTATTCCAAAACTGTAACCCACACCGTATATACGTACCGATGGCGGATGGACTTAAGTACTCTCTCGGCAGAATGATCTTACTGGCAGTGATCATTTTCTTTTCCGCCGGTGTCAATTTTTGCATAATGGTGGGGTAATCGTCCTCCCACGAACGTCTTTTTCTAGCTGCATCTCTTTTGGCTTCTTTGGCGGATTTTTCTGATTTTTTCGGTGTTTTTCTCATACCAACCCTTTCGATAATGACTCGTATTCAAGAGCCAAGTCCCATATTTCTTTATAGATTTGCGGTAAATCCGCACTTTTAAAACTTTTTTTACTACCTTTGAATTTATACACTCCACCAATAGCCGCCACTATTCCAGCTTTAGTGAGTAATTTGGTCATACCGGACCACGGATCAATTCCAGAATTAAAGTCAACATCAAATTCAACTTTTGTAAACGGTTTACTGCGTCTTGATTTGATGACTTCCATACACCCTGTTATACCGGTGCAGATACCGCCCTGCTTAATTTTTCCTCTTTTGGTCATATGCAATCTAAGAGAAGAGTAAAACCTTATAGCTCTACCTCCACATGATTCCCATTTTTGACCGAACAACACACCAATTTTCGACCTCAACTGATTCAGAATTACTAAACTTGCCCCGCTTTCACGTAAACACTTTACTATTTCGGGCATGTTTTCGCTGTTCTTCCTTGCAGCCAGTCCAATCGGTGAATAATCTTTTTTGATTTTACTATCGCTGGATTTACTAATAGCAATCGCATCAGGTTGACTAGCGGCAATGGTGTCCCATACAATCATTACAGGTCTATCAGTTTTCGCTTCCTTGCACACTTCCTTGATTTTCTCATATGTCTTTTCTAGAGAAAATGCAGTCAGATAAATCAACTCTTCCGGGTTAATATCCAAACTATCAACCGCCCAATTTTTATTTAAAGCGTTTTCCGAGTCGAGATAAACACCAATACCACCAGCCCTAATAACTTCTCTACAAAGCTGTAACCCAATAAGGGATTTCCCAGTTGAAAAATCACCCACGATTTCAGTAATTAATCCAGCAGGAATACCGCCCTCTAACAAGTAGTCAAGTGGAACACACCCGGTACTAGCCAGTGTTGATTCGTCTTCTAGATCGTCGAGTATCTCCGCACCCAGAATTTTTGCCAAGCTTTTAGCGGTAATTTCACCCATCGCGTCTTCCCTTTTCCAAATAATCTTGATACCGTTGCCAACTACCATCACCTAAGACAACATTGTACGGTGGGTAACCTCTTTTAAACTGTTCAACACACCACGCTTTCGGCATCGTTTCGAATTGAGCTTTCACAAACAACATAGCAACTTGTTTGAATCGTTCCATACCAGCTTTTTCGTAAATCGAGTCAACAACAGGATCAACGTACTTATTAGATAAGCTTTTTCTGCTTATCTTACGCGTCCCCCTATCTTCTACTTGACGAAAATACGACTGGAATAATACAAGTCTGCATATTTTTCGTTCAAGCTGGTTCACCGACAACAACTCCTCGTTTCAGTGCGGATTTTAATTTCGAAGTGAGGTAAGCTACTTCAGCCGGTGTAACCTTAAGACCAATTTTCTTCGCTTTTTGTAAACGACCGGCAATTGACCTCATCCGATTAAGCAGTACCATACGAAATTGACCTTGCCCAGATGATTTATGAGCACGAGTTTTGATTTCGTCCGCCGTGATACCAAAAGAATGTGCCAACTTAGCAATATCAGAAGTCTTGGTTTGTTTGGCCATTTCCTTGCCGACACCATCCATCGTACCTGTAGGTTTACCCGACTTTTTTTCACTTGGTTTCAATTTAACCATGCCATCCAAATAACTGAAATCAGCTTTACCGTTGGTTTTCTTTTTAGCAGTTTTCTCTGCAGTTGGTTCGGACTCAACCAGTTTCTTTTTAGTAGTTTTCTTTACTGTTTTCTTCACAGCCTTTTTAATGACTTCTTTCTTAGTAGATTTTTTACTAACTACCATGATTCGTTCTCCTTACTTGAATAAATATAAAACAGGCGATTCCTGTAGGACCGCCAAACAACACGTAGAAATTTGCAGTAATTCATCCCGCAATTTTAATTTGGTTTCTCGGATTTGGATCGGAGCTTCTTTAGTGTAGTTGGTGTACCGACCCTCGGCCATCAAGGTCAATTCATTGCTAAGTTTGATAGCCTTACCAAATTCTTCCCCTACGATGCTTAACCATCTTGGTAGGTCAAACTGAATATTAACACCGTAAATTTCTTTTTGCTTAACACGTTCAATACGCATTAATTCGGCAAACTCTTGAGCAGTAACACACAATTGGTTTTTTTCATTTTCTGTAGCTTCCATCGTTCAATCCTCATTATATCGTTTATTTTAAATTAGGCCACTTATATAACGAGTCGATGTTAAATTCGTTTTCAGTAGTGCCAAACTTGACCTATCCCGATTGTATCTCTTGTATTTTGTATCGGGTTTTTATAACATTCCATTATTTCGATATCTGCATAATTAAATAAAGCTTTCATACCATCTGGGAAAAAACGATAACAATCAAGCGGATATTTATGTTCTTTTTGAACGTGAGGTACGATAATACAAATAAGCCCGCCATGAATAACAGTTTCTCTAACTTGTTTAATCCACTCCCACGGTCTTTCAACGTGTTCCATTACTTGGCCACTGATAACTAAATCAAAACTTCGATCAGGCACGTTTTCCCATCCCACAATGTCAACATTCGGACCAGCTTCAATGTCCGTACCTGTATAAATATAAGGAGGTTTAAATAAGTCTCGATATGTTCCATTTACATCGTACGATCCTACATCTAAAACTCTTAAAGGAAAAGCACGATCCAAGTATTTATTAACAAAACCGTCTCTCATTAAATCGTAACTACTTTTATGCATGTGGGTTCATCCGTAAATGAGGTATGTTTCTTTCCGTGTACGCTTCAATAATATGATGATTCGTATACCGTTCATAGTGTTCAGGAAAAATTGTACTTGTGTAAATAATCGACCCATCCGGTACTTCACAATTTGGAAATCCACCAAAATGAAATTGCGGTGGTTCATCGATCAACCACTGTCTAACCTTTGTATAGTTTTTTATCCAATCACCATAGTAAATTAAGTTCCTCCAGTACGCCTGACATTCGTCCCTACCGTAAAACAAAATAGCGGATAACTCTTGTAAGCTCCATATTTTAGAAATCTTCTTCACAATAGGTAAATTCATCAACCCTACATCGTGATTGAGAATACAATTAATAAAAATATTACGAGTTGGACACACTTTTATAAGGTCCACAATCGTCATCGCATATAAATTCTGTTTTAGTGAAATGTCCAATAAACACATAGGACGACATTTAAGTTCAGACATCATTTCTAAAAACATAAAACCGCCGATTATGCTGTATAGTTTTTTATCAGTTCCTATTTCATTTATCTTCTGTACATCTTTATTAGATAATAGCCGTTCGGATCCCACTTGCTTTTCACTAGTTAACCGGTAAACGTCGAAATTCTTTTCCGGATAAAAACGCCATTTTATTTTAAGTAATTCTTCAACATTTTGTATGTTAATTTGATTGAAAGAATTGTCACAGTTGCCAAGAAAAGTGACCATAAACAAGAGATTTCTACCATCGATGTTAACTCTAGTAAAATCACACCCCAACCCCACTAAGTGATGAGTCAAACCACCTATGTTACAAAAATTAACACTACCATTAAGACGAAAATCCGGACTATCTGGATCATGTTCTAAGATAATCACCCGATCACTGGTTTGACAAGCTTTGGAAATTGCTCTATTAATCATTGATGTTGCAACATCATTCCCCGCCAGTATGTGTAGAATTGTATTACTAACAGTATGGTGTCCCCAAGCTTTTCCTTTTCCTCTTCTATCCGAGGTGTAATCATCCACGTGAATATTATGATCCTGTAATTCTTTAAATCCCCATGGTGTTTTGTGTGTTACTTCCAACACATCACCGGGAAGTAAATTTCGTTGTACTGCTTCTAATGCTCTTTTATGTGCACTCATGCCCCAAACCTCACTCTTTCCTCTGGTGTTATTAATTCCCCTGTTTCTCTCCACGTGGGTACAGGCCAAAACTTTTTAATCAACCATTCAACGGGATAAATCTGACCCTTGCCCTCGTTGGTTAAATAGCGATGTCTAATAATCTTAGCTGTGGTAGCTGCCCTCATACCTGTGTCTTTATAAGGGAATTTACCACGATAAAGATGACTGCACCAAACACTATCATGTCTGATTAAACGATATCCGGACAACCAAACTTTCAAACTAAATTCTGTGCCGGTACTACCCCAATTCCCTAATCTTTCATCATAGCCGCCCAATTCCCACCATAAATCAACTGGTACAAACCATGCTTCACCCCCAAACGCCATAATTTCATTTATTAGACCTCGATGTTGTCCACCATACCCCTCCCCAGTACGCGTAGCCAAATCCCTATCTAAGTAGTAACTTTTATTACCATCGGACGGACACCATTTTTCTTCATCCATTTTAAACATAGATGGTATCATGAACATGTCATCTTCAATAGCTTCTTTAAATCGTACGTCCCAACCATCCGACATCATACAGTGAGCATCAATCTTAAGGAAATACTTACCACTACACTGTTTCACGGCTTGATTAACACCCACACGTTGACCCAGTGCATTACCCCTAGCTTCAATTATATTAATTTGTGTTGAACTCGTTGCCCTAAGTTCGTGCAATTTACATTTTTGATCTAAATAAACCTTAGCCAAGTCTTTAGGGGTTTTAAATGTAGGCAGGAAATCCCAATCATCCAAAATCACAATGACTTCAATGTCTTCATGTGCTGTGGCTATCACGTTAAACACAGTTTTATACAGGTGCTTTTCGTTACGACTTGGTATAATTACACTTACGGTTTCCAATTCATTTGCTCCATTAATTCGGTATGATCACCCCAAAAGGCAATTTGCTGTTCATGTGTTGCGTTAAAAAGTTTTACTCCACTTAAGTTTTGTCCATGTCTGATGTCAACACAAGGATTGGACAGTGGTTCGCGTCTTTCCCATAAACCTGTATTGTCACCATCACTACAGCCCGGTTCAGATTTGGCCCACCCACCTTTTTTCATATTTAATTTTTCGATGCGATACAACCTAAGCAACATATGAGATAACAACAGATTAAAATTACACGTTAAACCAGATAAATGTCGAGCTTGTTCACAATTCACAAACCCACGTTCATTCATCCAATATTTATAAACGTAATAATAGAACGTGTTTGGATCAGTAGGCACAAAATCAAAATAGTTTGGACAATAAAGTATATCGTGTTCTGCCATATAAACCACATCGGGGTTGAACAATCTTTTCACTACAAGCAAACCCATTGTAATTTGTCTGTACATAGAATGTCTGCTTCGTTCTAACTCACCAACCGTAATGTCAATATTTCCGAACGTTATTGGTTGTTGAGAAACCGAAACAATTGATATATCACCGGCCATTTTCTTAAGATTCTGTTGACAGTGGTCCATAATAAACGGATCAAGTTTGTTATCAGTGTAATAAAGGATTATCTTTTTCATAATTCATAATGCTCCCTCATGTCATCCGAATCACTAAAATTATGGTGACTAGTGCCCCCATCTGTATATGTTATTTTACAATCTTCCCTGTCATCCCGATGCATGGCTCTGTGACGAGCTATACCAAGATAGTGGAAATTACGTCCACATGTGTGACAACGACAAGTTTTTTTACTAGTTATAAGACTCATATCACACCATTCCAAGTTGGTACAGGTCTGAATTTATCGACTAACCACCCTATCGGTCTAATCTGCATGGGATACACATTTTTCAACCAATACTCTTTCGTCTTTATTTTATTCATTGTTATTTCGTTGGCATTGATTGAATAAGGAAATCTTCGACGAAAGACGTGGGCAATGAAAACATTTTTATTAAGTAACTGCCTACCACCAGATAACCAACATTTTAGGCTTGTCTCTGGTGCTGATTCACCCCACCCATACAGCGATTCGTCGTGACCACCCAATTGCCACCAGTATGACACTGAACTAAACCATGATGCACCGATGTTACTCATTACTTCACACACAGATTTTCGTGCTTCCGGTCTGTCAGCATATTCAGGCCAATGACATTGATGTATGTCGCTGTTGATGTACAGATAATCAAAGAATCGACCACCATATTTAAACGTATCTGGGTCCATGCTTTGAATACGTGGTATAATTAAGGTTTCGCGTCCCTCTTGTTCATAAGATCGAATTAGTTCGGAATCCCAACCTCTACTGAAATCACAGTGTGCGTCCAACTTAATAAAATAAGTTGCATCCGTTTCGGCCAAAGCCCAATTTAGAGCGTGTCTTACCCCCTTAGCTTCACCCGACACTTGCATGATTTTAATTCTAATATCACGTAATGCCATCTCATGAAGAAGACTAACTTGGTGTATAAACAAATCCACCATTTCTTGAGTTATTTTACCATTTGGAGTCAAATCCCAACCATCTAAAACTACTCGTATTTCAATATCATCTGGGAATTCAGCAGAAACAAAAACTTGGTTTATTGTTCGAATGAGTAAAGTTTCATTTCTACTCGGTATTACTACGCAAATTTTTTTATTCATAAATCTTGTTACCTTTTAAAAAAATAATGTATCAAGGATGGAAATGGTTTACAGGTCGGGGGTACTGCATAGCTTTTACAGTAGGGTCCTCGCTTCAAGGGACCATCGGCCACTTGCCTTGATACAACTAGCGAACGGTAGGAGTCGAACCTACGACCTTTTGCTCATGAGGCAAACGAGCTAACCACTGCTCCACGTCGCTGTAAGTTCCCGGAATTAGGATTTTCACCCAAATCTTCAATTACCATACTTAAAATATTAATTTCTGCAGTTTTAATATTCATCTTGGCGTATTGCTATGTTGACTTTACACTACTCCGGGGTCTATTTTATTTTTAAAATCGGAAAGGGTAAAGCATGATCCAACTTCGGCCAACAAACACTCTGTCGGGACCCCAAGTTGTTGTAATAATGAGTGTATTATCACGATCACCACAAGCCCTTTCCACCTATATAACGTGTGAAATTTAAATTCGTTTCCATAAAACAACGGCCCCCAACACTACATTGGGAGCCGATGACGTTCAAAATATTTTAAAAAGACTTAAGTTGTAGTCGGATTTTTTATCCGTTCGTCTTTTGCTTTTATAACTCGATCTTTTCTACGACTATCAACCATTGCTCCAGTACCAACACTTGTTAAAGTAAGTGCCATAATAGAAGCAACAGTTTCCGCAATACCAATCGGGTTACCAGTAATCAGGGAGGTTACAACTCCTCCCCCTAGTTGAATAAATTTACGTCTGAACTCCAATTTTTCAAGAAAACCTTGCCTACCAGCTTCAATTGTAGTGTTATTTTGTTCAACTAATAATTCGAGTTTTTTACCTTGAGCCTCGTACTCAATCAACATTTTACCAATGTCAACGTCCATAGCAACAACTTCACGCTCGAAAACGTCAGCCGTCACCTTTTGTTTCGGATTAATCAATGATGTCATAGTTGGTTCACAACCAATCATGCCTATCGACAGTATGATGGCTAGTAACAAACCAGCTACCTTATATCGATTATGATCAATCCACTGTAAAACTCTATGCAATACATCCATTTCGTTTTACTCCTTTCCACCCATCAAGGGTAATTAGTTTAATTTCTTCCCTTACCCCTTTTTTTAGGGGTTGAAAATCTGGGGCTATCATGCTTACAGCATAACGTGTGGGGAGTTTAGTCGCTTTCATATACCCCTCTCACGATATTTTCCTGTTTTATTATTACTGGCAGCCCTTACCCGCAACCTCCGTTTTTATTGGCCAGTTGCGGCAGGCTGCTTTTACTTTTAATATCCATCCCACTCAGACGTTACCAAGTTTTCATTTGTCGTATCCGACTCATTCGGCGTAGTGGCTCCGTCTCTGGTTTGCAGATCGTAATTTATATCTGCCAAGGTAAAATCAACTTCTAATACTTCCATGTTTTTGAACGTTCCAATTCGTGCTTCGAATGTTCTATTATCAGTGGACCACGATTGAGCCGCAGATGATATTAACCTACTATCAGTTTCTTCAGATTCACTATCATAACAAACATATTGATACTCTACTATATTTGTTTCAAAATCGAAATGATTAGCCGCCTCGCCGCGAATATAAAAAATACCATCCTCGGAATGCAATATTGGATACCCAGCCGGTGCTGCCGATGGGTCAGGAATCGTGATTGTTACGTAAACTTTAAACTTACCTGTCCCACCATCCGCAAGTGAGCTAATTATCCAATCAGCGTTCCAACTGGCCTGATCCCCCGTGCCGCCGGTAACATGAATAATATCCCCTGCCTCTAACCAATCTGGTTGTTTGCCAAAACAAAGAAAATAATCC
>Ga0208904_1000221_pt1 | contig 49704 bp, 49 predicted proteins | sample AntAceMetag02UKB_FD_184774 | JGI IMG/M metagenome (GOLD analysis project Ga0208904, IMG submission 184774) | Saline lake microbial communities from Ace Lake, Antarctica - Antarctic Ace Lake Metagenome 02UKB (SPAdes) (version 2) | ecosystem: Environmental > Aquatic > Non-marine Saline and...
ACATTTGGTAACAAACATCAAAATGCTTGAGCATCTATGAGCGCCTTAAGCGATGCCGGGGCTTTCTCGTGATCCAAAATGATACACCTTCTGTTCACCCCAGCTAGCTTCTTCTGGGTCTTCGGGTTACCGTTATGGTCTTTTTCATGCGGGATCCAGTAGGGCTCCTCCTTCAAATAGTCCAAAATAGTCGACTTAGGAAACGGGTTTTCACCTGTGCCTTTAAATGTACTACTCCAAATACGATAAACCTCGTTAAACCATAAATATATCTCACCGTTGTCGTACAATACATGTGCCTTATCTATAACCTCTTTGGAGTGTAATCCTTCCAGGTCATCAAAAAACTGGTTAATTATATCAGCGTCCTTCTTTTCAATTTTTTCCCTTTTTGCTTCAGAAACTACCCACGCATAAAAATCATGGTCTTTCCTTATAGAAAGAAAGCCAGCAATTGGAACAGCATATATCTCCGCATGATCGCAATCTAATCCATGATTAGTAATTAAGTCTTGCTTTATTTCCTTTATGACTGATATAAGCTCTCCTGTGCTTTCGTCTGTCTTCTCCATTATCCATTTAAGCCCTATTGATGAAAAACTGCTGCTGATTTCGTTGATTTCGTCATATAAACCATCGTTTCTTCTGTTCTTTGATAGACGAGTAGGAATACATCTATTGCGCAAGGCGGGATCTTCCGGTAATTGTTCCCCGCTGAAAATGAAATTAGCTCGTATCTTTTGAATATAAGTTCCGAATTGTGTCTTACGCCCCTTGCTTGCACCGGTGCGATTGACCAGATTTCTAAAAAAGCCGTTAAACCTTATAATTTTTTTATCGTTTCGATACTCGTCGAGCCAAACAGGAAGTGAAGAAAAGTATCCCCCCTTTCGGGATATTCCCACAGGTGTTGTCATTTCAGGCAGGCTCTCTCCTTCTGTCCGCATTATCCCAAATAAGGACAACAACCATCCCGCCAACGTATCTTTACCCGATCGCGTTTTGCCATATATAAACAAAAATGGAAATAGCCCTAGTGCTTTGAATACACTGTTAGAATAAACCCCTGCTTTTATCCATCCTATCGCAAGCCAAGCTTCATATCCGCCAACGTTCTCTTTTAATTTATCCACAAACCAAGCTTCCTTCTCTGACATCTCTTCAGGTGAGAGTTTTTTAAGCGCAGGTAATTCTCCGACATCTTTATCATTTAGCGATAGTGCTTTGTGCCCACAACCATCAATCCATATAATCCCGTTATCATCAGGCTGGTAATGTTTTCCGTTTTTTATCGCACAATTATTAAATAACCAAATATCATGTTCTTTTAAAAATCCTAAATGATCCGATTGATATATTACTTTCCCTTCATCTTTTGAGAATTCGAGTTTCCATAGTTCCATAAGGTCCCTATCTGTGCCTTCAAACAAGAAATTACCTTTGGCAAGACAAAACTCTTTGAAACGAGCAAGCGAAGCCATTTGTTGTGAACCCAAGATAAACTCTTTAGTCTTATCGCCTTTTATATTTTGAAAATACACTTCACGAGTACATTCATCCGAAGTGATAAACCGATTTACAATGGTAAGAGTAAAATTGCTTATTTGAATAATTTTTTCTTGTTTCCCATCATACCCAATCTTAAGATACCTATTTTTATCTTCATATATATTGCAAGGCTCTCCCATTTGCTGGTTTAATCGTTTTTCATAAAGTTTCCTATATTGTTCTGGAAGTTTGTCTATTCCCAAACTCGCATTCTCAATTTTTCCATCTTTCAGGAGTTTATTAATATTATCTATATTTTCCTTAAGTGCCCTGGCCTTGCCTATCTGATGTGATAGATAATTGTCTCCAAATGCACCTTTTTCAAAATATTTCTCTGATATTTTATTATTAGCATTAGAAAATATTGCCTTAATAACATCATTACCATGTCCTGCTTGCACTAAGGCATTTATTACCGCCAAGTCGCATTCATTACGACTTAAATAAAATCCTTCCGTATTACCATTTTTTATGAGCTTTTTGATATGTGGTTCCACTCTAATTTTTCGAAAATCTATCTTTGGAAGTTCTTTAGAAAAAGAAATAGCCGTGGAACTTTGAATAGACGATATGGGCACTGCATAGTTTTCAAAATCCTCAATGTTATAACGTGCGTCCTCATTAAACTCTATAACCTTACACGGTCTGGGATTGTCAGGTATTTTTAGGTTATTACTTCCTGGAGCTCGAAGTATTCGTGTTATGTCATGCGTTCCTTCGTCCCCTCCAATATGCTGTGTAACACCTTTCAATACACCTTCTATATACTCAACATCTTTAATTTCTTCCGGTTCCTTCAAAACCCAATAGGAATGCAATCCTCCTCCGCTATCAACTATAAGCGTCGGTGAAAACTCAAATGTTTTTAGGGCATTTAATGCCTCTTCTTTAGTTGAAAACTTGGAAGGTTTCTTATGTCCTACTTGTCCATAATCTATATCTACCCATAATGTAGTAATATATCGAATGTTTTCTTTTTTTCCGTTTTTATCGGTTATTCTAAGGCAAACCCCAAAATAATAATCCCCTTCTGGAATATGCTTTATAACGGATTCGATTGATTTGTGAAACTTTCTAATTGGAAATTTTCTGCCTAGTATGAACTCACGGGTTTCTATAAAACCCTTTAATAGGGATGGGACTTCTTCGAATAGTGTATTAAAAAACTTCTCTTTGTTCATCATCACTTTTTCCTTTTTTTAAAAAATTTATCTAATTTTTTCCATTAGCTCCTCATAGGCCTCTGCAACAGCAACAAGAACAACTTGATACGTCGTTTGATTGATGGGATAGACCGTATTTAACCGGACTCCCTTGTATTCTTTCTGCGGAAAAACCAAGCGAATGCCGAATGGCGATGAAGGGCTGGAATGTATTGCTACATTGCATATACGAAAGTTATTATTTATGACAAAGCTGACGAACCCCAGATGCCCTGCCTTGTTTACGATAGGTTCGACAGATACTTCAGAAACTATTAAATCAGTCACCACATTCTCCTTCATTTAAAAAAAAAAGAACCTACAACGTTTTTATAAACATCATAGGCTCTTTTGAATAAAAATATACGGACACAGAAAATACTATTATTTGTCCGAATTACTTAACATATGTGATTTTGAATGGTGTTTCTTTTATTTTTTCCTTTTTTTTCTTAGCAAATATGTCTTTTTCTACTCTTTTTACTGCTTTGCGAATAGCAGCATTAAGAGGAGACTCACCCTTAGCCTTCTTTCTACCTCTTATACCGGAAATATATTCTTCCCTTTCCGCATAGAAATATTTCTTAACCTTCTCTGACAGCTTTCCGGACTTTACACACTCAAGCAAAGTTATATCGTCTTTAAGCAATTTGAGTTTCTCCGCTTCGTCTATCATATTTCCTAAAGCTTTAACTTCTTTCCTATCACTTTTACCTCTTACCGTTTCATCTAATAAATCTTTCAGAATAAGATTTATATCTTCGTTCTTCTTCATCCTTCTTAAAACAAGAACATCTACTTCCTCAGGATAAGATGTCAACCATAGTTCCGCTATCCTTTTAAGACTCCAGCCAAGTTCTTTATTCAGTTTATACCAGCTAATATCCCGATTCATCTTAGCTTTGCCTTCATTGAGGTCGGTGTGAATGCTTTTTTGCAAGGCTTCAATCTGCTTCCACCGTCTTTTTATGTCATCCTGTTTCGCCCAGCTGTCCAATTCTAAAAATACTGATTTTTTGCCAACCGTGCCGTATTCCATCGTTCCCAATAAAACAGAATCTTTAACATATTCTTCCAGTTTTTTTAACTCTCCATTCCAGGCTGGCTTAATATCCCATCTCTCGCAGAATCTCCTCCATTCGAGATAATCCGTTTCATAGACAGCCAGCTTTCTGTTAAACCGCTGTTTATTCTTCAACGATTTCTTTGCAGAATATCCCGCGCTCTTTAATACTTCTTCTTTTTCAGGGTAATCCCATTTCATCAGCGGATTATTAATAGCGTATTCTCTCAAAACTTTATTTGAGCATTTCTTAACCCGGAAAAATGGCTTGCCCAGATAACTTTTTACCTTCTCAAGCTCACCCTTGAACAGAAGATTTTCCTTCACAGCAATGCTTTTCTGACAACTTTTCCCAGGCTTCTTATTGCTATCATACTCCGCTAATATTCTCTCAACTTTATTATCCACTTCTTCTCCACATTTTCAGCATACTTATGCATAACATTCAAAACAGAGCGCTGCCTAAAATAAGTTTATCTTTCTGCTAGCTCCTGCTATTTTTAAACCACTTACGAACTAATACATCCGCTTCTTTTTCTTGAGCTTCCATCAGTTTTTCAGCTAAATGCATTTCACTATCTGAAAAATCCAACAAACACTTATGTTTTAAAATATGATGGGCTATTTCATGTAAAATTGTATGAATAATTTCTTCTTCTTTTCTTTCGAATAACTGTTCTGAAAAGAAAATAATAGCTCTTTTTTGTTTTAAATGAAAAGCGTTTTTTCTCATATAAAATGCCCATAGCGTATGGTTGGACGCCACAAAATATACTTCACGCGTTACTTTATCAATCATTTGATCATCTAAGATTGCCAAAGATTTCATTAGCCAGCCTAACTGACTATCATCAAGTTCGTATATACCCGCAAGTAAATAATGAATGTCCTGTCGATTGTATTTCTTATTCATTCACTTCCTTTCACATCACAAATACCAAGCACAAAAACGGTCATCGATAATAATAAACGTGATAATTTGCAAGTATTATACCCCTTACAGTATTATTTAACAATTCTGAAATATTTATCCTCTTATTTTGATGATAAATCGGTCTTTCCAGCAGCTATCTTCAAATCTTCATTATTTATATAGAGATAGCGTTCGGTTGTTCAGATATTCCGGTGTGAGAATAATTCTCTTATGATAGGCATGTTCTCGGCTTGAGTTAAAAGTGTAGTAGCAAACGTGTGCCTCACTATCGCTTAAACCACCTCAACCAATTTTTACCTCTCTCTTTCTTGATGGCTCTGTAACTTGCGAAAAACAATATCCCACTTACCAGAAAACCTACTCCAATGAACGCCACGTCTTCTGGGAATACCTTCTGATCAACCGTCAAGCAAGTATGTATAGGGAAAAGCACAAGTCCTACGAACGCATACAGCCCGATTGCTATCGCTATCCAAATCCTCCACGTCAACGGAATTAAGATAGGGTCGTCTTTTGCTTTCTCATACAACTTATCCAACAATGGCTTTTTTTCGTCTTTTTTATTTTTTTGATTATCCATTTTTATTTACCTCCCGATTTATCTATTATAACATTTATTCCTTTTCCCATTGTTTTCTCCTCTTTTCCTGCATTGCCTTTATAATTTCGACAGCCTCTTCGTGTTCTTTCTGAGTTCTTGTTATTGCTGACCAGTCATCAACAACTCCTATTACTTTAGGATTTTCATATGCATCTATCATCGCATCATATCCTTTTCCGCTTGTCTCAATGTAGTCTTCTGCTGTTGTTGTCTCACCTGTATCCCCTTGAAAACTATGCCTTACTCCGTCTGGTGTTTCATACACCAATCGGCCGTACTCATCTCGAAACTTCTCTCCCTTTTCCTTTATTTGAGTGAACTTATCTGCATCAGCAAGTTTTTGTGCTTTTATTTCTTTTATCAGTTCTGGACTTGCCTTTTCTCCCCTCGTCTCCGTAGAAACGAGCTTAACTTCAACACTTGAAGCATATACATTAGTTGCTATCAGAACGGCGAGAAGCACCGGCAAAAAAGTCTTTCTGTATCCCCGCATATAGTCCGATACTTCTTCGGTTTTTTTATATACCCTATCTGATAATTCTTTTTTTACGTTATTCATATTTTTCATACTTTTCCTTTTCTTCCTTGAAAAATTTAGCTGTCTTCTTTCATAATCCCTTCCGGATCAATATCATATCTTTTTCAGCTTTCTCTTGCAGCCCCTCCAATCATCTTACCCTTAAATCGATCTTACCAACAGCCTCTTTAAGATCTTTGTTGTCTATATGTAAATATCGCTCCGTGGTACGCAGATTACGATGCGATAAGAGCTCCTTTATGGTAAGTATATTCTCACCCTGTTTTAAAAGAATAGTCGCGAATGTATGCCTCAAAGTATGTGGCGAGAGTTTATCTTTCTCTATCCGGGTCTGTTTCATATATTTCTTCACCAGGTACCAGACAGAAGCGTTGGCTATTCGGCTATTCCGCTTACTTAAAAAGAGTGGTGAAGTCGCATTTACATCTTTCCTTCTTTTTAGGTAGCGTTTAATAGCTATCATAACATCATCGTTTGCCGGTAGTACCCGTTCGTGGTTCCCTTTTCTTGTCACTATCACCGTCCCATCATCAAAATTAACACATCCCACATCAAGCTCTACTAATTCGCTTAACCTTAACCCCATTCCAAGCAACATCGATACAATCGCCATATCTCTTTCCCTGAAATATCCGGTTGCCGTCTTCTTTATGGTCCGCAATAGTCTCTTGTATTCTTGTTCCGTAAGGTAAGAAGGCTCTTTATTCTGGACTTTAGGCATCTTTATCTCACTCACAGGATTTACCTTTATCCGTTTTTCGCCCATAAGAAACTTAAAGAACGCTTTTAGTGTAGCCAGTTTTCTGCCCCGAGCAACACTGGAGTTGGGTTTTCGATACCCTTTGTCCGCTAGAAACCGCATATATGCCTTTACTACATACTGATCGATATCCCCAATATCCCCGCCAGTCCCGAGCTCGTTATCTGCGAATTCACCGAATTTCGATAGATCATAGGCATATGCAGATACCGTCTTCGGGGATAAGCCCCGTTCTGTACCAATATAGGCTAAAAAGTCGCTAATTTCACGTTTCATATGGCGTCCTCCCTTCGTTACTTCAATCATTGCCATGAGATCGGGCATAAAGCAAGTTATTTGTGATTAAATAACGTGTTTAATTGAATATATTGGATATACGAAACACCCAGGGAAAGGCCTGATTTTAAGGGGTTTAAGTCTTTATAGTGTATAAGGTTATGTGATCTGGATTTGGCGATATTGTGTGATTAGGAGAACCCGGGGTGTATGTTTAATTGCAAATAAATAAATCTAAAAAAATGACACAGTAGCCTTTCTTCCCACAGCTTTGGCAGCCATAAGGACTGCTCCGGCCACGGCATCAGTAACATCTTTTGAACCGGTTACTGGCGGATGGTCGACTTTCTTCCCCTCCTTTAGTTCTAACCGTCTTACCTCTTTAAGGAAGGGTTCGTATCTATAATACTTTATTTTTTCTTCATATATTTTTTCTTTGAGGGTATCATAGGCACAAGTATCTCTATCAACGCTCAACGTTTCAGAATATATATGGTTTTCTCTTAAAATCTGAATACTATCTACGGATTGCCAGCCGTCATAAGTAACTTTCCTCAATCTGAATCCTCTGTTTTTTATTTCTATTATCATATTCCTTATATCGGCAAAACGTATCTCTCCTCCAAGCGGAGGCTTTATTTGAAGCATTAAATCCACAACTAACATATCTTCTTCATTATGAGCCATAGCCACCCCCGTAGCGTCCCTTTTTAGCGACAAGTCTACATGAATATGGTAAGACGTGTGTCTCTTGCCCTTAAACCAGTCATAAAAGTTACCGTTCTCATCTATCGGATGTTTAATTTCCTCTGTTATGCATTTCTCTATCAAGCTAAATTGCTTGAAGAACGGCTCTAATGCTAGAGACGGTATAGCCATATAATCTCGTTTAAATACTTCTGGGTTTCTTTTGGCTTCTATTTCAAAATCTTTAGGTATTCTATATTCATCAAGATCTATCCATTCCCCGCTGAAACATGAGGCGGGCTTTGAGTCCCAGAGCATCTTTCTTCTCGCGAATATCATGGGATTGGTATCCGCTTCACTCATCTTCTTCTCAATAAAGTCATCTACATAACGCGGTGAACTTATTATGACGAGAAGTCCCCTATCCCCAAATCTGTTCTTGATACGATTATGCAAGGCATTAAAAATTTCCTCTGCGACATCGTGGTCTTTGGTCTCTGTGTACCAGGCCGCCTCATCCATTACCCCGCCAAGGATATTAAGCCCTAATGGAAAAGTCTCCCTGGAATTACCAGGAAATACTGTAACTCCCTTTGGAAAACGAAGCTCTGACTTTATGTTTGAGTCCGGCGGATATTTTGTCCTGAACCAGGGACTGTTATCTATACGCCCTTTTATCTCATTAAATACTACACGTTTGCTCTGGTCCGCCCTTACAGACATATTAATGAAACATATCTGGCTATCCTTTGCCAGGCCTAAAACGTCTTGGGGATTTCTAAGGCACAAGGTCTTATATACAAGATACGCCATTATGATTGAGGACTTGAAACTCTTACCCGCACCGATCCCTTCACAAAACACGGCTTCTGTATAATCTCCTGCAAATAGTTCTTCCAGGTCGTCTTTTATTGAAGACCAACATTCTTTTTCCGCGTTTAAATATTCCGGACTATCAATAAATGTCCTAACATCAACAACCCTATGCTCATATTCGTGATGTTCTATAAACCAGGCTAAATCATCCAGATCTTTCTTTGTCGTCTCACCACCCGTTAACAGTTTCTCTAATTCTGGCAACGAGGCTGTTTCTTTGTTCATTCGTTAGGTTCTCCTCTATTTCCTCTCTTGCTTTTGCTACCTGTGTAATTTGTATAGCATTTATATTGACTATATTTTTATCCTGTATGACAGATTGAAGTTTCCACAGAAGTTCTTCATTCTCTTTTATAATCTTATGCACGCCTATTACAGCGTTCCAGTTCACCGGATGCATCTCTTTTATGTTTACAAGATCAGTTTTAAGTTCCCTTAATCTTGTTTCGAGCGATTCTTTCGCCGCTTCTACAAGAATAGGCGTGTCAAACTGTATTCGGTTATCCGCACACCATTTGACCGCGTTACGAATAGTATTCTCTCCACAATCAAATAGTTCCGCTAACTGCTGTTGGCTTAAATGTCCAACAGAGTAATGCACCCATATCTTAATATATAGTTCTTTTGTTGCGTCTTTTATAGGCTCATACATCCTTACCCCCTATATCCGAAACCATAAAATTCTTATCAAGAATATTTTCCTTATCAACCATCTCATATCCCTTAACTCCTTTATCTAAAAGAAAATACCTGCATAACATCTCAAGCGCTAACGCTTTTGAATTTTTCACTTCCTGGGGCAAATGCTTCTTTATTTCTTCTATGGCTGTATCCACTGTTTCAGCTTCTTCTTTTCTTAAAACTACTGTCCAGACAACCCTTGGTTCTTCCTCGTCTTCCGTATTCACCTTAACCCCGTTTTCAAAGTTTTCCGATAGTTTTAATAGTTCGAGGCTATCTTTTATCTCAATCTTTTCATATGGGAGCATTTTTTCAAGCTCCTCTATTTTTATTTCCCGGTTAAGGTCATGTATAAGATTTGCCAGTTTTATAGGGATCACCGACCCTTTCATATAATTTAGCTGAAGTGTCTTTATTCTGGCTTCATTATCGTCATAATCTTGTATAACGCAGGGAACCTCCCCCCACCCCAATTCCTGGCAAATTCGCCACCGGTGCTCTCCATCAACGATTTCATAGGCATTGTCCCTACTTCTCACAACTATTGGCACACAGAGGCCTTTCCGGGCGATTTCTGCCCTTAATTTGGCCATAATATCCTCTGATACCACATTGGGGTTATACTCGTTAGGTTTAAGTTCACTTGTTTTAATATTAATTACATCCATGTCCTATCACCACCCATTCTTTTGATTTTTGTTTATGTTCCTCCGAGGCTACAGATTCACAATGTTTATATGCAAACTCTTTCACTTCACACTTTCGATATTTAGATACAAGTTTTACCAGATCTTCTAGTTTATTGTTCCCTCCGGCATTACCAAAACTTATTACCCAAAGCGGGAACTTCTCTGACTCATCAAATAAAGAGTCCAGCATATACATACCTTCCTTCTCCGAAAACCCGCTTTTAGGAGTTTTATCTCCCAGTATGTCGTCTAATACAGCATATTCATTTTCATAGGCAAGCGTTCCCGCATAAGGCGGATCCAGATACAAAACATCTCCATTAACTTTCCGTAAAAAATCGAAAACATCTTCTTTATGCATTTCGTTCTTCTCGTTATTAGTGAATATGCCACTATTGATTTTGTCTTTCTCCTCTCGCAGGATAGTTACTGAAGATTTTAGGTTACCATTTATATGATTTGTATATGTAGATTTTATCTCGTCGTATCTTCCCTCTGCCATAGGTTTATTAAAAGCATTGGGTGATGAGAATTTGGAATATGGTCTTAAAGTGAAAATGTATTTGATAAGTAAATATTTTAGAAGAAAATCATCCGCGTTTGAAAATGCGTTGTCGAGAAACTTCGCGTGTTTCTCAAGAAATACATCAGGAACATAATTTTCCTCGATATAATGATTGTTGTTAGGATGATTTCTGAATAGGTTCTCAGTGTCTGTATGGTCTATTTCTATCCTATTATTTTCTATTAACGCCTTACCTGCTATATAGCTCCTTTCAGCAATATCATTAGCAATAACCTTAAACCCTTGAGCCTTTGCAAACAAACTTACTGCCCCGCTCCCCATAAAAGCATCAACAAATGTCATATTAAACCAATCGTTTCTGTGATAATATTTTGAGATGATTTTAAAGATTATTGAACATAACTTTCTCTTGCTACCAAAATAGGGCAAAAGCGCATTAAACATTTTAAGAGCCATAAAACCTCCTATAAATAAAAAAAAACCTGAACTATACAATTCCACGTTTTCTCCACGTCTTCTTGTATAATCCAGGTTTTGCCTGTTTTATATAGCAGATTGCTCTGCCCTTACCACATCTTCAAAACAAGTATATCATATTTTTAGAGCTTTGGTAATTATATCTAGGTAGAAAATTTATTGAGGTATGGATAGATCCGTTTTTGGCACTAATTTTGCCCCTGTTATTTGAATTTATATCCTAACATCTCAACGGCAAAATCGGCTTTACGGTTACGCAATGGCATGTCTCCGGGGAACATCCAACCAATAAGCTCTTGGGTGTTAGACGGACCAAATTCACTTAGTTTATACTTAGGATCATTTATGAGTCTATGAATTCTTTCTATTATTTGATCTTCCGAAAACAATAGATATTCTAAAGACTTCCGTATTCTTTTTATACCATTTTCCTTAGTAAATTTCTTGTCAGCCGAAAATCTAACAGCTCTGCTATTCCCTGAATGTAAGCTCCTATACACCTCTTCTGCTTCTTCATTACTTAATTTGTTGATCCTCTTTCGCCCTAGCAAGAATTTCAACCGTTTAGATACCTGAGGCATATTCTTTGTCCAGTTAGGGCCTGCTGTATCATAACGTATATATTTTTTAAATAATCTTGGTACTTCCGCCTCCCTATATTTCAGATCTCCCTGTATTTTTCTGATATTCTTTTTATCCCATTCAACTTTGATCCAATGCCAAAAATGGTCAACTGTTAAATACACTGGAACTTTAGGCCACTCTTCTTCAGATAAGACCTTTATCAATTTAACAATAATATCAACTTTTTCCCAAAATTTCAGATAGTCTCGAGCCTCTTTACATATTTTGTCAGGTTTTATTTTTTTCTTACTTTTTCTTGCTTGATTGAATTCTTTTTGGTCAGATTTAATTTTTCGCAAACTATCTTTATTCCTATCGTATATTGTTTCATATTTGTCTAACTCTATAGGAGTTAAAACATTCGAAAATTCTTTCAGCCTATCAAAATGATTTTGTATTTCGGAAAGCATCCCTTCATTGTCAGTATCTACCAACATATTCGCTTCAATATTATTAAAAAGACCTCCATTTGTAAAATTAGAAGAGCCGATAAATCCCGTTTTTTCACTTTTATCTCTATTGAATAAATAACATTTCGAATGAAATGATTTTGTGACGTAATACAAATTAACTTTAGTTGTATCTAGTTGCAATAATAGCCTTAAAGCTGCAGGTTTCGTGGGAATTTGAAGGGCTACATACAAATCAATATATTTACCTTCTTCTACCCATTTTTTAATTAATTCCATATCGGTGAAAAAAGCGACCGCAATTTCTATGTAGTCCGCATTTTCTCCACACTTTCGCAAATGCTCCCCAAATACATTTTGATCTATATTGTCAATTAGTTTGCTCATCGTCTTGTTTTCCTACATTTGTTATGTATAGTCCTCTAGAAATACTGGTTACTTCTTCTCAAGTGTAAACTGAACCTTGTATAGTCGACTGCTGCTGCCATATCTAACCATATATCCCCTAAACTTACAAAACAATTCCGGGTAGACGGGTTTTTACTTACCCATACTTAATTCACAAATCGTTTTGATCATATGCCCTTAAGTACAACGTCTGGCAATTATTTTATTTTTTGACTACAGGGGCAGGTTCCAAACTTTTTTCTTTATCATTTTTTTTGTTTTCTACTTCTCGCTCTGCACTACCCTTCTTTTCGTTATTACAGAATTTTCCGTCAACCAGATTGATAGTACCAAATGTGATAAAAAGTGTAAGTCCTGTCACAAAGAATATGTTCATCAAAATAGCAGTAATTCTTATCTCCTTTTTATTAATATCGAAATTTTCTATTTTGCCAGCTCTATCCATATTTCCTGTCATTGTTTGAAAAAAGAAAATACCACAAATGATTGTGATTAAAAAGAGCCCCCATGAAGCAATTAATAATCCCATTTTTTTAGCATCCCCCCCAAACACATCCGACAAAAGCGACAAACTCAAAACTATTGCCCCAGTCGCAATTATTAATATCTGTTTAGCCATCTCAATATATGTATCATATGCTTTTTCTTTTGCACTCATTTCATCCTCCTAACTTGTCCAAGGGGGGCAATGACATAGCTCATCGTCCCCAATGTCTCTACTCGTAATATTTTTTTTGCCTCGTTCCTTTGCAGCCTTCGCTATATCAGAAACAAACTTGTGAACTGTTGACTGTAGTTGATGAGGTTTTATCAATCCTCTCATTACTGCAAATTGTGCGATCCACCTATAATCATTAAGTTTCTTGGAAATTTTGTCATAAGCAGCACTTTTTATATTTATTTCTGTTTCTTCTAAAATTGACGCCAATAAATCATCAAAATTAAAACGCTTTAGATCATTTTCATATTTCTTTTGGAATTCCTTATCGATTAAAAACTTATAATCTGGTATTTTTTCATTTATTGCCGACATTATTTCTCGAGCAAACCTTCTATGTACACTGATTATATCAAGAGCTTCAAGCCCAATTATTTCAGATTCTGTAATCTCAGGATATTTTATGAGCAGTTCTATATCATTCATTTGCATGAAATCATTAACAAGCCTCATAACACCTAAAATACTGGATAACCAATCGACCGCAATACCTGAACTTTTATTGACCTCATCGCTCAAAAATCTCTCTAAAATGTTATTACTAAAATAATACTCTACATCATCCTTATCTTCCAAATTATACTTCGATTGCTTTACAGCAAAATATCGTATTACACACGGGACACAATACCCACAATGTATATTCCCTAATGGCTGGCTCTTTGGGTCAATATTTTTTATGGTTTGCTTTATCGAGTTTAAGTGTGCACAAGAGCTTGTGTGCTTAATGATATCTTTAAACCCATCTTCACAGATAGAATCAACTACTTCTCCCTTTGTTGCTAAAGCAAAAATGTTTCTAACTCTAAATTCTCTTTTATTATCAGTTAAACTGTTAGCCAATTGAGCGAATTTATCTAAAAAAATGGGATGTGCTGTATGCGTTGAAAAACTCCCTATTCTTGACATTGTCAAAGGGAGGTGGATAGTCATAATGGAATGTTCATTTATAAAAATATCTTTTATATCAAATCTATTAGCCACAAAAAATGCTATACTTAAAAAATAGAATGACCTCATCCTTTGTGACTCTTCCGCTGCTCCGCCACTAGGTTTAGCTTGTGTATGAATGTGTGGTATTGTTTTGTCCAGCCTATCCCCAATGAATTTAACAATGTCTGAAGCCTTTGACCCATCGCCAGTCACTTTCACTAATATTGGGTTTAGCCCTTCCCCCATCAACCTTATTGCTCCTGAAGTTGAGTCAAGTCCTCCTGAGAAAAGAGCAACACTATCTACATTATCGAATTTTTCTCTCCATTGCCTGGATTGTTTCCTTCTTCGAAAATACATTCTCCTTATCTGACTCTTACAAGTAGAATTATATTGAGAAAAGTTCATCCTAACATTATCCCCTGACAAAAAAGATATCATGTCTTCCAATAATCTTTTTTGTGTTTCCCAAAATATTAGATTTCGGACTGGAATATAAAAATCCATATTCCTAATCCAATCTTCCCTTTTCCCTCGTCCACACTTCTTGTCAGCGGCATAAACAATGGTTGCAATTTCATATAAATCCAGGACTTCGTCAGTTAAACGAGATATTTTCAATTCCTTTAACAATTTATCTAACCCATGTGATATATTCTTATCCGTTCCATGCAAAACAAATTGAATAGATTCGGGATACTGTCCTTGAACTCGATCTTTTATACGATCGTCTATTCCGAAGGATGATATGATATTATAGCTATTCATCATCACCCTCCCTCTCGTAGAATTCTTTGTTAACTTTTCTAATTACACTTTCTATTGTTTTTTTAGTCTTCTTGCGATTAAGACCCTTTTGTTTTAGGTTTGCCTCCAGCTCAATCGCTTCTTCTCTTAAATTTATCTTCTTAAACAACCCATCCAATTTTATGTCGATAGAATCAAACAAATCGTTCTCGGAACTTATTGTGGGAAAATTCATATTTCCGATATACGCATCTATGTCCCTACTAATGTAATATTTCAGCATTCTTGCGTAATACTTCTCTATGAACTTTAATCCAATATCCTGAATTCCTTTATTTTCCTCGATGTATCCGTTGATGTCTGCAATTAACTCTTTGTAGTCCTTGCTTTTATCCTGTGATGCTTTTCCAACCGTCTCTATAAATATTTCCCCAGCACCCAGAACTGCCACTTCACCGTAAAGTGAGTTAAGTTTATTTTCTACCAAAGATTCCTTGGTTATATTTAAACCTACGCTGATAAACTTAAAATAAGGGTTATTCGACTTTTCAATAAACTTATTGCCTTCTTTAGAAGTTTCTTTTATAAATTCTAAAGATTGACACAAAACTTCACTAACGGCTTCATCTACCAATATCTTTTCAGGATCAGGTCCAATTGCATGGACTATTTTCCCAATCAGTGGCTGTATTTCCAGATTAGGAATCAAGTATTCCGATTTGACTTCTCTCCACTCTTTACTTCGTGGTGATGGCTGTGATACTGAAGTTCCCATATATTTCCTTTATATTAAAAAAAAATTCCCATTCTCACTTGTTTTGCCTTCTATCTAACACCTCAGGTACAGCGTCTGGCAATTATCCCATTAGCTCTTTTCAAAGAATATTATTAAAATCATTTTTATCGAATGGCTAGGTGCCTCTTACCCTAACATCACCTTATCCGTTGTTTTAAAATGCATCTTGATCACTTTGCTTAATTCTCTCTTTCCATGCTCTGACACAATTGTCTGGGCAGCTTGAACAACTTGATCGGATGCACCCTTTGCTGTCGGCACATTATATTTTCTACATAAACGCTCTAGTTGTTCGACAAATATTTTGCGGGCAATAATTGAGGCTGCTGCAACAGCAATATTCTGTTCGGCCTTTGGCATCTGAATTAATTTAACGCTTTTCCCTTTTTCCATCAAAGCATTATTAAGAAACTGCTCGTCACCAAACTGATCGGATATTGCACCATCACAGCTATATTTTTCAAGTAGATTTTCAAGTACCCTAGCATGTCCCCACGCTAACAAACGATTCAAGTTTTTCATTTTAGAATACAATGAATTGTATTTTTCAGGTGAAATAGCAACGATATTAATTTTATCCTGCCCCATTACCTTCGCTATCTCACTACTTATTTTTTTGATCTGCTTATCTGAAAGCTTTTTGCTATCTTTCACTCCTAATTCAATAAGTTTTTCTTCATCTGAAGCATCAACTAATACCCCTACAATTACCAGGGGGCCGAAATAATCGCCTTTCCCTGATTCATCTATACCAATAATTGAATTAAACGAATCTATAACCTCTACTTCGGGTTGATTCTCTTCACTAGTATTTGTTTTTAAATCAACATCTGACCATCCATACTCTATCAAAATCCGATAAGCATCTTTCATGCAACTTTTTATCCCTCCCACGCGCTCAACGGCTTCTTCTAATGTAGGGACACTTATAATGTCTTTTTCTGCGACTGGATCTGAGTGCATTTCCTTGCACCGACTCCCCTCCCAAGTTGCGATCATGCTCTCAATAACGTGCCCATTGCGTATTTTATCTTTAATATATTTTTTTAGTTTTTCTTTTCTTAAAGCATTTCCAATGTCAGCAATATTTGAATCAGACCGATATTGATTCAGCGTGAAGAAATTCTTATCTATTAGCACTTTTATAAGAAACCCTTCAAATATTTTTGCGTACTGTGCTACAACAAAATTGTATTCGAGAAGATTTTGCTGAGAATCCTTCAAGATCTCAATTAATCCTTCCCCTGTAAAGTAAGTTTGTTTGTCATTGTGAAAAAGAAAATCAATCAATTTATCTTGCTTAACAACCCCTTTTTGTTGCCCCTGCTCAAAAACACTATGCCTTGACTCAATGTCCTTCTTCAAAGAACTCTGTGCCTCTTCTGGGACAAAAAGCAAAGCCCTTTCCATATCCGTCAACGGTTTACGCTTATCAACAACCTCTACAACCTTATCAACCAATTGAGAATATGCCCCTTGAACCAATAGTTTTCCTGATGCATACTGAGTAATCGTTAAATATTCATTGTTATCTTCCATTCTGATCCGATAATCTACATGTTCAGTTCGATCACAATCAACTATTTCAATATTTAGCTTACCAAAATCATCTTTTAGTTCGTTTCTCAAGCCTTCAGGTTTTATATCAACACAAACATAAATAGGAATGGTCTTGTGTTCTTTTTTCTTGGCTACTTCTTGATTAGTAGCCTTTAGCTGAAATTCATTAATAAATTCTTCCGACGCCTTTTCGAATACAACTTTTGAAGATTGTTGACTTTTATTATTGAAATAAAGAATTGCTGAAAAGGAAACTCCGTCTTTTACAAGAAAATATTTTGCCCCTAAGCCACCATTAACGTCTTTTGTTGATGTGACCATGGCATTCATTTGAGAGAACATCGTCTCCAAGCGCTTAACCGCTTGATCTTTTGGTTGAATAAAATCTAAAGAATTGCCCATAAATATAACTCCTATTAATTCTTGCTAAACGTCTTGTAAAACCATTCTATTCCTATCATACACTTTATCAATAATACTCCCTTATATACCCATACGCCCTATCAAACAGTTCTTGATCTGCGTGAAGTTTATATTTCAACAAAGTCTTTCTTAGTGCTTTCTTTACTTCACGTTCACCGGCTGCGGTTGATTGCCAGCCTGGGAAGCGGACAACTTTAACAATTTCATCGATATCATTAACTATGCGTTCAACAATAGCTGGAGTCTGATCTGTTCTCGTTTCTAAAAACAATTCGGTGAGAGCTGATTTTGCACCTTTGCGTTCGTGCTCAGTTTCAACTTCCTTTTCAGCTGCAACAATATCTTTTGCCAAATCTATCAAATGCTTCAAAAGATCAACGCTGTTAATTAAGCCACGTTCCGCTTTGTCTCGAAGGTCTTCAAGCCGCTTCCCTAGTTCCTCGAATTTGGGTTTCCCTTTATTTTTGCGAAGACGATTTACTATCTCTATTTCTATAAGCTTCGTTTTCTTATCATCTTTAGCCTTCATCAAGTCTTCAACAACATCCACATCTAAAATGATCTTTTCTAGATCATCGCTGATTTTTTCTACATGAATATGCTCATGGATTAATTTCATTGTTTGAGCACCTAAGGCATGCCAAAGCAAACGTCCGGTGTCTCCCGATGGGGGTTTCACTGATTCATATACTTTCGTGAGCCAGCTATAGTCTTTTTCATAAACATTCAAAATAGAATCTGGGGACAACGCTTCCCAGAGTTTTGATAAATAGCTATAATCTTTAGCGAAAGCGTCTCTTTTGGTGTTTGTATTAACACATTCTTGAGCTAGCAAAAGACCCTCATACCCCTCAACACCCCTATCTACATTTGGGAAATGTGTAACGCATAAGGCAATAGCCACTTTCAGTTGCTCTTTTAAACTACCAATATTCGTGATAACGTGGCGAACTGATTGCTCGTCAAACTCTAATGCCTTAGCAACATTATCAAAAACGCCATAATAATCCACAATTAGTCCATGCGTCTTATCTTTATAAACCCTGTTAGTACGACATATCGCCTGCAAAAGATTATGGTCCTTCATGGCTTTATCCAAGTACATAGCTTGCAATATAGGAGCATCAAACCCCGTTAAGAGCTTTGATGTTACAATAACAAACTTCAAAGGATCTATGGGGTCACGAAAACGATCTAAAGTCTTTTCCTGCTCATCCCTATCCATTCTATACTTTCGTTTAAAATCGTCATCATCCGTATGGTTTATTGAGATAACGACTACACTTTCATCGGGTGAAATGATTTTATCAAGCTCCTTTTTATATTGATCGCATGCAAGCCGATCAGGACATACAATCTGCGCCTTAAGTCCTTGAGGGTCAACCTTATCGTTAAAATGTTGAACAATATCCTCAACGATTTTTCTCACGCGTTCCGGTGATTTTAAAAACGCGGACATCTGCGCGGCCTTTTTTACTAACTGCGTACGCTGTTCTTCCGATAATGTTTCTGTCATGGCACTAAACTCAGCATCAATGATTTCTTTGTCCACATGCACATCCAAAAGACGTGGTTCGAAATGAAGCGGTAGCGTAGCCTTATCCCTCAAAGAATCTTCAAAAGAATAGCGCGATAAATACCCGCTTAAGTCTTCCTCTGAGCTAAAGGCGCGAAACGTATTTCTATCACGTTTATTAATAGGAGTACCTGTTAACCCAAAGAAAAACGCACTCGGAAGTGCGTCTCGTAACTTCCTACCTAAATCACCTTCCTGAGTCCTATGAGCTTCATCAACAAGGGCAATAATATTATCCCTGTCATTTAAAACACCATCTGCTTCAGCAAATTTATGCATCATCGTAATAATGATTTTTCGGGTATCCTGCTTTAAGAGCCTTTGTAATTCTTCCCGGCTGTCCGTCGCTACAATGTTCGGCACATCGCTGGCATTGAATGTCGAGGTGATCTGTGTGTCCAGATCAATTCTATCAACGATTATGAGCACTGTCGGACTTTTAAGTTCAGGCGCACTACGCAATTTCTGTGCAGTAAAGACCATAAGAAGTGATTTCCCTGAACCTTGAAAATGCCAGATAAGCCCTTGCTTAACGATGCCTTTTTTTACTCGTTCAACAATCAGATTTGTCCCTTCATATTGCTGATATCGTGCAATGATTTTAATTCGTCTATTTTTCTTATCTGTAGCGAAAATAATGAAATGCTCAAGGATATCTATTACTACTTCCGGATCAAGCATAGATTCAACCGCAATCTCGACTTCCTTTAGCCCGAACAGCTCCACTAATGCCTTATTTTCCTTTGTTTCATCCCTCCATGGCCCCCATATCTCGAGCGGCATACGAATAGACCCGTACCTGAATGTTTTGCCTTCAGTAGCAAAAGAAAAGATATTTGGCACAAAAAGCTCTGGAATACTATTTTCATAATCATCGTGAATCTGCACCGCTCCATCCAGCCATGATATCGCTGGTCTAACAGGCGTCTTAAATTCACCAACAATAACTGGTATGCCGTTAATCAAAAGAACCATATCCGGTATCTTTGTTAAGCCTCTTGTCACTTTATATTGATTGGTAACTATATACGTATTGTTCTCCGCATCTTCAATATCTATTAACCGCACTGGAACATGTTGATTATTTTCACCAAATGGCATCGTCTTGTCACCTTGAAGCCATTTAGTGAATTCTTCGTTTGCCCGAACAAGTCCGACTTCGCGTACTGATATAAGAATTGCTCTCAACTTGTAAATCACTTCATCTGCCCGTTCCGGCATCATTCTTATTTCAGGGTTTATGCGCATGAGTGATTTCTTTAACAGCCCCTCCACAAGCACATCGCTTTCGTTCCTACCTAATTGATCAGATGCTATGTATTTCCATTTACTGGAGAGCTTCGAAATTACATATTCTTCAATTGTATTTTGTTCGTTAAAAATCATGATTTACCCTTTTTTTTAGCTTCCTCAGCATGTGTAAGTAATTTTTTAACCGTTGCAACAGTCAAATGCCCGTTTTGATTATCCACTGTCCTTTCGGATATCGTAAGCATATTCTTCTGGAAATGAGAAAAAAATATAACTCGCAAATGACTATTCTTACTCAACTGATAGTTATTAAGTATCAACGTCTCGAATATTTTCATATATCCAGCCATTTCACTTCGTGATGTTTCGTCAAAAATCACCTTATCAGAATCTTTAGTTTTTCCCGTATTCCGAACTTTCAAAATCCTTTCGAGGTCTGATATAAAATCATTAATAACGCAGATTAATGTTTTATCGTGCTTAGATTCTAAATTCCTATTTTTAAAATAATCATAAATATACGGTCCAAAAAGAGCAACTATTACTGCACATAATGTTAACCAGTCTTGTGTTGAACTCATTAATCTTCCTTTCTTTTATAAATCACTTCATCTGCCCTCTCCGGCATCAAGTTGATTTCGGGATTGATCCTCATTGGGGACTTCTTTAAGAGTCCCTCGACAAAGACATCTCTCTCATCTCTAGATAACTGGTCTGCTGGAATGTATTCCCCTTTGGCGGACAGTTTAGAAATAACATATTCTTCAATTGTATTTTGCTTGTTAAACATCATAATCAAATATTTGGTTTATCAAACTTTTATTCAGTTCTTTATTTGCTTTATAATACTCATCAATTATTTTTCCATTCAAGAAGATGCTATCAATTTTTTCTAGCACGCTTGAAATAAATCCCTCACAAGGAAGTGGAATTTTTAGATTAAAAAAATCATTGGCGCTAACGTTCAGCAAGCCATGATTCCTAGCTCCTTCCTTGGCAATCGATAATATCTGCTGATTCAAAAACCCAAAGTTGAATAAATGTTTGTAATAAACATTCAGTTCGCTGGATTCTTTAGGCTTAAAGCAAATATACAATGGGGAAACTACCCCTTTTTTATATTTATCTAGAGATTTAATTACTCCCGCTGGAAATCCCTCAGAATAGCTTTTGTTATAGACGAATTCTCCTTCTGATATAAGATAGTACCCCTTAAGATTTTTGCTTGCAATTTTTCTTGTGAAGTACTCTTCTTGATTAACTAACCCCTGTTGCGCTGAAATTGTAAGAACATTATCAGATTCCAGATTTTTATTTTTCTGAACTATTCGATCAAAGACCGAAGACATTGTAACCACTGTCCAGTCTTTAGGGATGTCCCCTATCCTAGAAATATGCTTTAATTCACCCTTTTCATTGCTTTCTTGTCCTAAAAGTAAAGATTTCAGAGCTACATTGGTAAAAATATCGTTTTTCTTTCTCAATTCATAAGTTTTATCAATTACTTGAGTTGAACTCCAAAGAAATTCTGCTAATTGGCTTTGTTTCTCTTTTGGCGGTAAATGAAACTGTTGCTCCTTCAGTGTTCCCCAATTAATTGTCGGGGATAAAGACCCCACAGATATTTTAACAGCCCTGTCCATGAAAACATTGGAATGTAAAAAGAAAGGAAAAAGTCTTGGATGGATAACATCAGGGTTTGCCCTCAAAACCAAAGAATGAGCAGAACAAAACCCATTAAAGTCCACAAGAGCTGCTTTTCTTAGATAGGCACGCCTTCTGCCAAAAATGACATCCCCCGGATAACATCTTAATTTTGTCCCTTTTACATCGCTCTTTTTGCCCAATCGTTTAAGATGAATCATTTCCCCATCAATGTGCTCAAGCCCAACATAGATTTCTAAATCAGTATTCATAGGATCTACACGTTCAGAAATATTAACCGCTATATCACTAAACACGTGTTTTTCCCAATTTGTCTTTTTAATTTTAAGCACGTTATTCCTTAACCCTCTCAAAAAATGCCTCGAAACCTTTTTTTAAAATATTGCTACTTTTGTCCCAAACATTGATCAAATCTTTTAATTCTACTTTTTCACTGTTATTTGCTATACCCTCACTGGCTAAATATAGTGGTATACTTAAATTACCGTTATTAGAAAGAATCTTTTCGATCTGAACTATTTTCGTGAAACATTCAACATTTTTGTAGTTTGAAAATGCTTTATGAATTTCCTCAATATGTCTATCTGTTAAATAACTATACGCACTATCTCTTTTGACTTTGTCAGCAGCGTTGATAAATAAAATTCTACCCTTCCTTGTTTGTACCTTCCCTTTATTGCAAATTAGAATACATGCTTCCATTGGTGAATTGTAAAATAAATTTGGGCCTAGGCCAACTACGGCCTCGACTACATCTGACTCAATCATTTTTTTACGCATATTTTCTTCTGCGTCACGGAATAAAATTCCATGAGGCCAAAGGATCGCACAACGTCCATTTTTTTCGTCTAGACTTTCAATAATGTGTTGCTGAAAAGCATAATCTGCACACCCTTGAGATGGAGTTCCATAAATGTTTCTCCCATAGGGATCTTTTGCAAACTCGGCTCTATTCCATCTTTTCATCGAATATGGCGGGTTTGCAAGAATGACGTTAAATTTTCTCAGTTTATCTTTCTCAAGAAACGCCGGATGCTTTAATGTATCCCCTCGTACTATTTTAAAATCCTCAATACCATGCAAAAACATATTCATTCTTGCAATAGCTGATGTCATAAGATTAAGCTCTTGGCCATAAAGTTTTAACGAACGATATTCTTGCACATCTTCCTTGAGCTTATTTACACACGACAAAAGCATCCCTCCCGAACCACAGGTTGGATCATATATCGATTCACCTGGTCTCGGGTCCATCAAGAGAGTCATTAGTTGAACAACTGTACGGTTAGTGTAAAACTCTGCAGCTGTATGGCCTGAATCATCTGCAAATTTCTTTATAAGAAACTCATATGCTTGACCAAGCTCATCATTAGGCACATTTGTGAGAGACAATACCTGCGATGAAAAGTGCTCTATTAAGTTAATAAGGCTTTCATCACTTAAACGATCCTTATTGGTCCACTGTGCATCACCGAAAATACCAAAAACTGTATCTGGATTCGCCTTTTCAATTTGACGCATAGCTTTCTGTATCGCTTCCCCCATATTTTTTGTGTTTTCACGCACATGTTCCCAATGCGCACTCTTAGGAATTTGAAACCGATGGTTCTCTGCAAAAGCAGCATATTTAAGATCGCCTCTTGACTCTTTGAGAGCTGTTTCATATTCTTCGTCATAAACATCGCAAATACGCTTAAAAAATAGAAGTGGAAAAATGTACTGCTTATAATCTCCCGCATCAATTAGCCCTCTCAAGAGTGTGGCAGCATCCCATAAATATTTTTCTAATTTCTGTTGAGTAATCATTTCAACAATCCAAACTCCTTGAGCTCATCCCTCATTTTATTGTCCGTCTTAACAACATCCACAAACGCCTCTTTTAAGATTTCCAAAGCCTCATTAACACTGGGTAGGTTGTCTTCTATTTTCTTTTCCACATAAAAAGGAATATTTAAATCGCAATCGTTTTCCAGTATTTGTTCTAATGTTGTTACTTTAGCATAATCCTGAACGTCTTTATAATCTCTATACCATTTGTAAATACGATCAATGTTTTCTTTCTCTAGAAAACTTTGAGCCCTGCCTATGCGCACTTGATCTGAAGCATCAATAAAAAGCACTTTACCCTTGTTGTCGCCTTTTTTAAGTGCGCGAAGTACTAAAATACATGCAGCTAATTGTGTGCCATAAAATATATTAGAACCTAGCCCAATTACGGCCTCAACAATATCCATCTTGAGTAACTGTTTACGAATCTTACCTTCTTTGCCTTTGCGAAATAGTGCTCCCGGGGGAAGCACAACAGCAACACGCCCATTCGGATATTCCATAGATTTAACCATGTGCTGAACCCAAGCTAAATCAGCATTGTTATCAGACGGTACACCGGCAATATTTCGTCCATATGGGTCTTTCTCCCACTCTTTAGCCCCCCATTTTTTAAGTGAAAAAGGTGGATTAGCTATAATGCAATCAAAAGTAGCAAGATTGTCTCCACTGAAGAATGCCGGGTTTCTAAGCGTGTCATCGCGCACAATTGTAAAATCTTCAACTCCATGCAAAAACATATTCATTCGAGCTATAGTGGAGGTTGTAAGGTTTCTTTCCTGCCCAAACACTTTGAGTGTCCTATAATCCTGATTATTTTCTTGGAGATGATTAATGCATTCCAGCAGCATGCCTCCAGTACCACAGGCTGGATCGTATATTGATTCCCCGGGTTTAGCATCAATTATTTTGCCCATCAAGTTGACTACTGAACGCGGAGTATAAAACTCCCCTGCTTTTTTATTGGTTAGGTCAGCAAAGTGCTTAATAAGATATTCATACGCGTGCCCCAATATATCCGGCTCGACTTTTGTGTTAGAAAGATTGTATTGAGAAAAATGTTCTATGAGATTGATGAGAAGTTCGTCTGAAAGGCGTTCTTTATTTGTCCATTGGGCATCACCAAAAATACCATATAGGAATTTCTGGTTGGCTTTCTCTATTTCACGAAAGGCAAACTGAAGTGCCTGTCCCACATTTGTTGTTATTTCCCGCACATCATTCCAATGACAGCCCTCTGGGATAATGAATCGATGAAATTCTGGGAGGCTAGCGTATTCTACATCGCCACCGGATTCTTCTAATGCCTGCCTATACTCTTCATCATATACATCAGAAATACGTTTAAAAAATAGAAGCGGGAATATATATACTTTGAAATCTGCGGCATCAACCGGACCCTTTAATATCCAAGCCGCTTTGGATAAATACTGCTCAAGTTGGGATAAGTTTATCTTGCTTGAATTCATTTAGATCCTTCTTTTGCCCATTTAAAAATCTCTTGCCTTTTAAATCTCCACTGCCCACCAAACTTAAAGCACGGAATCTTCTTTTCTCTGCAAAGACGTCTAACGGTATATGGATGTAATTTAAACGCTTTTGAGACTTCTTCGGCTGTAAGGAATTGTTCAATTTTGGGTTTGATTTTAGGCATTTCGCTCCTATTACATTTTGTTACATTATAGCACTCGAGATGTTAAGCCCCAAGGAAAATCATAAATCTAGTTCTATTTTGATTCTTTGTTTAAAAAGTTCACGTTTTGTTCACGTTTTTGCACGGATATTTACATTTCAGGAGTGATGCTGTCTGATGTAAAGTGGGGATAAGTGATGTTGTATGTACTAGTGTTTTATAGGGGTTACAAAAAAATTGCCAGAAGTCCTTTTGTTTATTGAACTCCCGGCAAAACTATGGCGGAGAGGGAGAGATTCGAACTCTCGGTGGGGTATAACCCCCACGGCGGTTTAGCAAACCACTGCACTAAGCCAACTATGCGACCTCTCCGCTTTTTATACTTATCTCTTAAAACTTAACACTTATATGTCTATCTTTTATCCAAGAAAAAATCCTGAATGATTGTCCTGCATTCCGGTTCAAGCACTCCAGGCACGACTTCTATCTTATGGTTGTGTAAGCCTTTCGCTGTAAGATCTATAGCCGATCCACATGCTCCGGTTTTCGGTTCTGTTGCGCCGTATATTATCTGTCTTACCCTTGCCAGAACCGCTGCGCCTACACACATTGAACACGGCTCAATTGTAACATAAAGGTCACAACCGTTCAATCTTTCGTTTTGCATATGCGATGCTGCTTGAGTTATGGCTATCATCTCAGCATGCGCAGTTGGATCTTTAAGTGTAATGATCTGATTATGCGCTTTACCGATGATCTCGTTGTTATGCACTATCACCGCACCGACAGGTACTTCATCTGCATCAGATGCTTTCTGAGCTTCAGTTAACGCTATTTTCATGTACATCTCGTGTATATTCATGATCATACCAGCATCATTTTCTTTATCTCATTATCTTCCATCTTTTTCGCCAATATAACCGTTTTCTTCGGATCACTCTTTTTTCCTACTTCGATCTCAATCTCATCAGTATCAGATTTAATATACCGTGCCATAGCATTCGCGGCTATATTCATCATCTTTTCATCCCATTTCCCTCTACCGAGCCCCGTAGGACCGGAAACATCCTCTTTAGGTTCAAAAACTATATCATCTTCTTGCGCTAATACAGTAAGTATATCATTCTCTTTTTCATTACGTCCGATAACAAACTTAAAATCCGGTGTTATTCTTAAATGTCGGCCCACTTTTAAAAGTTCCGCATTATTAATATCTAAAGTCCCATACTCTATCAGATCTTTCAACCTTCGAGAGAACGCGGAATCGGTCAATAAACATCCACCTGCGGGGCAAGGGTAATCGTTTATTCCCAAATCTTCCGCAAGTTTTATCTGCGGTGTCCGGTTACGCCCATGAAAAGCAAGTAATTTTTCGCGATCGATCCATCCGTTCTCTTCGGGTATCGTAGGCGCCATGATCTTCGCTGATAACGGCCTCACGATCAATCTTTCCAGCCCGGATTCTTTTTCTATGATCATCATAGCTCGTTTATGCTGTGACATAGGCCGTTGACCCAAAACTTCACCGGTTACTATAAACGATGCACCGATCTCGTTCATCATTTTACGCGCGTACTTGAACTTATGTATCCTACAATCTATACACGGATTCATGTTTTTACCGTACCCATGTTTAGGATTCCTTATAAGATCCAGGTAATCCTGTCCTACCCGTACGATCTTAAGTTCAGTTCCGACAAATCCGGAGACTTTACGTGCGGTTGATCCGCATGCATTCGCACCGTCACATCTGCAGAAAGATGATGTGAAATGTAATGCCAATACGTCTATCCCCTGATCGGTTACCATCTTTAGCGCTAGTGAACTATCCAACCCGCCGGAGAGCATTACTATAGCTTTTTTCTTTTTATCTTTTTCCATAACCCGATTATGTTACCCCTATTTCCCGGTTTTGACAATATTTTTTAATTCTCATAAAAATAGGGCTATAAACTTTTTATTACCGTACGGTAAAATATATACTAAAACATGCCAATTTCATCTTTTTATTACCGAACAGGAATAAAATTTGTTTTTTTCATGTCTTATGATATACTTAATACTGTACGGGAATAAAATGGAGGATATTATGTCTAATATAAACAGTATTGTTGACCTTGGTACCGTTGTAAAAACAAAAAGAAAAAACATGAAATTGACACAGGCCTCTCTTGCGGCTCTCTGCAATGTGGGGACAAGGTTTATTTCGGAACTTGAAAATGGAAAAACAACTCTTGAAATTAGTAAAGTTTTTAAGGTAATCCAAGGATTGGGGTTCATTATTAAAATCGAAGAACGAAGGATCAGATAATGAAGCATACATTGAATGTGTTTTGGGACAATGACCTTGTCGGCAGGATCATTAAGAAACCAGCAGGGTTAATCTTTCAATATTCTGAAGCCTGGATTAACAGCAAAGATTCTTGTCCTATATCGATATCTTTACCGTTACAAAGATCAGCTTTTGAGGAAATTCGTTCAGAGACATTTTTCGAGAATTTATTGCCTGAATCAGGGATTAAGAAAAAAATAGCGCGTTTTTATGGGGTTTCTGAAAAAAATAATTACGCTATGCTTAATGCTATCGGAGGAGAATGCGCAGGAGCTTTAACAATACTGCCCGAGAATGTTTCAATCCCAGAGGAAGGCGGTTATGAAGAAATCTCCATAGATGAATTATCAAGGATAATATCCAATCCCGATAAAAAACCTCTGCTTATCGGACGAAAAGATATCCGGTTCTCGTTAGCAGGAGCACAAGATAAACTGCCTGTATATTGCAAAGATAATAAACTATTTCTTCCTAGAGGCCGGAAAGCTAGCAATTATATAATCAAACCGCCGATTGATTATTTACAGGACACCGTAGCAAATGAGGCTTTCTGTATGAAATTAGCAGAAAATGCCGGACTTTTGGTTCCATCCGTAAAAATCATAAATGACAAAATAAATTTTCTTTTGATCGAGCGTTACGACAGACTTGAAACAGAAACTGATGTAAAAAGACTACATCAGGAAGATTTCTGTCAGGCACTGGGTATCTCTTCAAACCAGAAATATGAAGCTGAAGGAGGCCCCAACCTAGTTGACTGCTTTTCCTTGATAGACAGCAACAGTTCTCAACCTGTACTGGATAAGAACCGTCTATTAAAGTTTGTCATTTTTAATTATTATATTGGTAATGCGGATGCCCACGCAAAAAATCTCTCTTTTCTCTATGATAACGACCGTATTATTCTGGCTCCCTTCTACGATTTAATTTCAACATATGTTTATGATAATCTTAGCAAGAAGATGGCAATGAAGATAGGTGGTGAGAACAGATTGGAATGGATACGACCTCGTCACTTTGAAAAATTGGCGGAAGTTGTGGCCATAAATCCACGCTTTGTGCTAAATACACTGAAAACCCTTGGAAAACAATTGAGTCCCGAGGCAAAAATCTTAACTACCGAATTCAAAAAGAATAGTCAATGGAAAGATGTTCTTGAGAAAATAGTTAAAGTTATAGAAAAACAACGAAGATTGTTGGATAAATAATAGTAAAATGACATTTCAAACAGAGAAACCGACGAACGATGAGATTATAAGAACCAATTTGGGACAAAACCTTTAAATTTCAACAGTTAAATTTTTTAATTTTTGACTATATCCACAGTTATGATAGAATAAACATCCTAAAATTAAGAGCATATACGCGTGCCAGTAGCTCAGCTGGATAGAGCGCCGGTCTACGAAACCGTAGGTCGCAGGTTCGAATCCTGCCTGGCACGCCAATAAAAAAAAGGGGCAGACCCAAGCAAAGCGCGTGGCCTGTCCCATTTTCCTTAGGGTTCTTGCCTATACCATATTCCCTTATCTTTTTTCTCTTATTGTTTCCGAGGCTTACAACACGCCGGTACTCCCACTGGTTTTGTGTGCGCTATTTACATTGTTTATCCTGTGGCTTGACCTCGGCAGAAAGAAAACTTAACTTTTTACTTAAATAAACGAACGTTTATTTGGTTCCCTTTTTTAAGATTGATCCCAATGACTACTTACAGGGGAGGATTATTTGCTATGAGGAACACCATAATCTTCAAATTTGTCTCCGGGGCGTATATTAATGTAAATCCTCTTTGCGGAATGCCTGTCGGCTGGAGGGCCGTAATGTTCTTCTAGATATCTTAAAAAATCAGCAAAGCATTCTATTTCATCATCGTATTTCTCTTGATAGACAATTTCTTCTATTTCATTATCCTCAATGCCGGAATTGACTTTTAATATTGTTCCATTTTTTGCTTTTTTTATTTCAAAAATCATGTTTACCGCTCCTTAATAATGTTGCTGATCGCATACAACGGCACTACATCGATATTGCCGTACGAAGAAAAGGGTTCTAAAGATATCCTTATGCCACTTTCTAGCTTTCTTTCTTCCATAAAAATCCGCATGCTTTGCATTTTTCCTCTTGTTCCTGCTTTTACTTCTACCGGTATAATTGCTCCATTTTTTTGGACAAGATAATCTACTTCCGCAGTGCTTCCCCTTTTTTCCCTGTGCCAGTAATATATTTCTGCCCGGAGATCAGAGGGAGAATATTTAATTATCTCCAATCCTGTAAATAGCTCTGCTACACTCCCTTTGTTTATCATTTCTACATTGTTAGCTGTAAGTATACCACTCGCATCAGCTCCCAATATTCGCTGATGCATCCCAATATCAAAAAGAATTACTTTAAATCTTTTGTGTTTTACTTGGGCACCCAATGGAATTCCTCTGGACGAAGAATGAAATACTTTGAATGCCAATCCTGCCTGAACAAGTATATCCAGCGCTTCCTTTAGCGATCCATGTCTTGAATCTGAATCTATGTTTGAAAACATAAATTTTGATCCGGCTTGCACGGTAATGGAAAGAAAGACCTCTCTTAGTCTCTGCACGAGGGACCTTTTTCGATATTTCGCAAAATCATCTTTTAATGATTCGATCAAGTTGTCGAGGATTTTTTGACAATTAAGAATATTTTTGGTTGTGACATATTCTGATACTACCTCGGGCATGCCTCCGAAAAGATAGTAAATTTTAAGATAATCTAATAGTTTATCATGAAAAGGTTTTTCTAACGGGGTAGTCGGACTAGCCTGACCTTTTTCTCCCAGTAGCCCCTTTTCATTGTTTGCCAATAAAAATTCATCGAAAGACAGTGGATACATAAAAAGGTGTTGTATTCTACCCACACCATACGAAGGGATGTTTTCCAATGCAAATTCCAGCAAGGATCCCGCAGCTATTACATGAATATCCGGAACATTTTCATAAAAAAACCTCAAAGAACTTATAGCTTCCGGACATGCCTGTATTTCGTCAAAGAAAATCAAGGTTTTTCCGGGGATGATAGGAATAGAGTAATATGCGGATATTTTTTGACAGATCATATTAGGATCAAGTGAACCGGAAAAGAATTGATGTATTTCTCTGTCTTTTTCAAAATTAGCTTCAAGAAAAAAGGTGAAAGTTTTTCCCAGTTCTCTTACGGAATAGGTCTTTCCAACTTGCCGAGCGCCTCTAAGGAGCATCACTTTTCGGGAAGAAGAATTTTTCCAATTAAGTAAATTAGCAGTTACTGATCTAATCATACTAAAATATTACACTATTTTGTTAAAAAGTCAAGGGCAGAAACAGCCTATTTTGTAAATAAGTCTGGCCTTATAACCATTGTTTTTGTTGATTATTATGGGCAATCAATTGTATGCAGGTTCGAATCCTGCCTGGCACGCCATTTTTGAAGGGACTTCCTCTAATATAGCTTCCGCGATTTTATAAATGCTTTAATGATTTTTTGATGTGCCATTGTTCCCCGCATCATACCGCTCGGGGTATACAATTCATAAAACACGTCCGCCCCGGCAAATAATCTGAGTGCTCGGGATACAACCCTATTACTAAACCAGTCATTTTCTTTTTCATCGAAAAACCCTGCCATGCATTCATAGACATCTTTCATTTCCTCTCGTACACATCCGACATCAAAACACCATGCCAGCTGTACTCGAGCCAATCTTCTTTTTCCCAAATAAAGAAGAATTAAAAGTTTCAGCTCTCCAAAACAAAGACGTTCCCACGGACTTCCCTCATCAAGCGCTATCCCTAAAACAGTCGCTACTATCTCCTGATCTCCGAGACTGCCGTCATCAATGAGAGACAGAACTTCCTCCATCTGGGATGGTGTGGCTTTAGGCAGCTTAAACACGTATTGCGCTAAGGATCGTGCCCTATTATCATTTGTATGAACCAGGTTATCTACAGGATAGACTTCAGACCACCCCGGCACAACGACGCGGCAGATAGAAAATCCATCAATTGAAATATCGTTAACATATACTTCTTTTTTAAATTTCTTGAAAATTGATAGGAGAAATTGCTCTTCTTCGGTACGAGTACCGGCAAAATTAACCGGCCTTAAGCGATACTTGGGTTTCTTTTTAAAAAAATCTTCTGACACAATACCACTCGAATCTATAAAATGAGCAACGAGATTAGACGCCTCTCTTACTTCTTTTTTACTCCGGCTCGGCTTCTTTAATCCCCGGAACGTTCTCAATTTTTGTCCTTGCAAGAGTTCTGTTACCGTCCTCGTTAGTGCAATAGGAAATGAAGGATGTGCGCCAAAGGCTAGAAAACATTTCCTGGCTTTTTTATCAATAATCGTAACGTTAACCACCGGAAATCGCCCGCCAAGAGAGGCATCCTTTACGAGCACCCTAAACCCTGCCTCCTTAAGAGCATTTATAGCCCTGACCACCGGCTCTAGTGAAGCGTAAAAATCTTTTGGGATATCCGGTATAGCTATACATTGTCGGATGATCGTAGTTTTAACGTAGCGTTCGAATACCTCAGAAAGAGCCTGAACAGACGCTTCTTCTTTTGTGTTTCCGGCAGCCATACCATTACTCGCGTAAAGATTATCTAAAACGTTTATGGGGAAATATATAGTTTTATTATCCTTCACGCGTTTAAACGGGCGCGTACAAATAGCATTTTTACCATATCCCGCTGACATGCGATCTACAAGGTCTTCTGCGTTCAACTGACCTGCAGGATCATATAAAGCTCTTAATTTTGTAGTTAAGAGTCCTTGTGGAAAACCCGTCTTTCCCGATCCAAACCATTTCTCATCAGGAGAAAAAAGAAACTTTTTTTGTTTTTGTATGCCTATTAACGCAAAATCAGTAAAAGAATATCCTGTCATTACTCGTTCAATAAACTCACCCAAAGCGCTTGCTAGGGCCGCCGTTTTTGTCGTCCCTTTGCCGTTTACATACAATGCATGGCAGTGAGTTTCTCTCACGTGCACAGACCAAACGTGAGGCACGGGATGTTTCCATGACACTATTTCAATGGACATTCCGGCTCGTTTGAATATTCGCGTAATCTTTTTAATCGTGTCTTTGGGTAACGCGTCTTTACCATACATCATTACATTTCCTTTTTTATATTATCCGGAGCAAGCTTTGCCACATGCCTTTAGTCATAAAAGGATTATATCTCTTTATGTCTGTTTTTTGGTAAAATATGTTCGTGTTTGTAAAATTTGCTATATTGGGCAACTTTACAGCTTCATATTTCTTATGATTAAAGTGAAATAAGGCTCACGGGGGAGGATTTTTTATTGAGAGGTTTCCGGACAATCTCTAAAACCAATAACTTGGGTATGATTTCTTTTTTGTTTCTCTTTGCCGCCATATACCAAGGTGGATTGCAATATCTTCTCTTTTGAATTTTTTCTAAAACTATTTAATCCTTTGAAAAAATCTGAGCCTATAGTTTTTCCTGACTTTATCTCTATGATCGACAATCCATCTCCTTCAGGAATGATCAAATCTACTTTATTGCCATTACTATCACGAAAAAAGCACAAATTATTGTCTTTTGCCTGGTTAAGCCTGTTCTTTAGGAATTCATTTATTACCATATTTTCAAACAACCCCCCCTTCAATGGATGATTCCTGACATGTGACGGATTCCGTATTTCCAGTAAATGAGCGGCAAGACCCACATCATAAAAATATAACTTTGGTGATTTTACAACACGTTTATTTAAATTTCTGTGATATGGCGGCAAACGAAAAGTTATGAAACTTACTTCCAATAATGACAACCAATCCCGGGCGGTCTGATGTGAAATCCCAGCCTCATTCCCCAAAGAAGAAAGGTTCAAAAGTTGTCCCACACGTCCTGCGCAAAGTTTTACGAACGCCTGAAATCTGATGACATCTTTAAGATTTATTAGTTCCCGTACGTCTCTTTCAACATAAGTTCCAAAATAGAAACTTAACGCTTCTTCCGGAGGCAAATTTTCATCATATATTCGCGGAAACAACCCGGTGAAAATAATTTTATCTAATGACATCTCTTTTATCTTGTTTCTTATCTCATGAAAAGAGAACGGCAATAAATTCAATATTGCTGTTCTTCCTGCAAGTGATTGAGTAACATGATGTGATAATTGCAAGTTCTGGCTTCCGGTTAAAATAAAGAGCCCTTTTTTGCTGAAGAATCTACAATCCCCTGCAGGTAAGATATTATCTGGGGAGCCTTTTGTATTTCATCAAAAACAGCACCTTCAGGAAACTGTTCTAAAAACCCCCTCGGATCATTTTGCGCATATTCTCTTTGATCAAGATCCTCAAACAAAATATACGGCTTGTTCTTGAACACGTACTTACATAGTAACGTTTTTCCGGACTGTCTGGGACCAGTCACCATCACGACGCTATAACGTGTTGATAACTCTCTTAATTTCTTTTCAGCATCTCTCTTAATCATAAACAAAGGATAGCATATTTCTATGCAATATGCAGGCTGAAGTTGGTTTCTACATAAAAACGATCGTCAAACAGGTTCTAACCTTACTCACCCGGGCACGCCATAATCAAAAAAGACTCGTACAGATTATCTCGTTTCTAAAATAATTAAAATATAATTTCTTCCTTTTCTCTTCTTTCTTAAAAAAACATATCTTTCTTGAAGTTCTTAAGTCTTTATTGGATAATATTATATAGAAATACTTAAATTTTTCTTTTTATCTGAATTTGCTTTTTTATGAAATATACATATACTGTATTGTTTGCGAGAAGATCTGGCTACAGTTCTTTCCTCGCTTGACAATTTTATCTGATCACAACAATACACTATATTTTATATATCTCGGTTCGGGTTATAGGGTGTTCTATAATTTGTGCCGGTATAACTGAAAGGAGCAGTTCGTAGTATGGATGGAATGGTACACACAAAAAAAGTACTAGTAGCTGAGGATGAAGCTGATGCACGTAATTTGTTTTGTGAAGTAGTCACAAGATGCGGGTTTACGGCTATAGAAGCTAAAGACGGCGAAGAAGCTGTAAAGATGGTGACTACATGGAATGACGATATTGACGCCATAATATTAGATATAAAGATGCCTAAAATGCATGGATATCAGGTCATAGAAAAACTTAAAGAAATGCACAAAGAGATCCCGATAATCATATGCACCGCGTTCAGCGCATTAGCAGATGACGTTGTTATCTCGTCTTACCCTAATCTTACAACGATGGAAAAGCCGGTATCTCTTACCGGGTTACAACATCTTTTGGAAGAATTGGTTCTGACGCCGAAATAAAGAAAACCCCGGCTACGTCTATTATTGTTCCTCATCTTCGTATCCAGATTCCTCCACTCCTCTGCTTCACTAAAGCTTCGCAGAAATCGGTCGGGATGACAGAAAACGAACATCGGTCAATCTACACTGATCTCTAACTTCTGACTTCTAGCTTCTGGCCTCTTCTCTCCGGCTTGTATTTTCCTTCCCTGTATGCTACTCTTTAAAAACAAAGGATGCAATATGTCTAAAATTTTTAACACACAGAATAAAAGTTCTATAGCACAGGCTTTCGAGGGTCCGGATTTTGATCTTTTTGAAACGCTCCTATGGGAAAATCGTTCATATTTTCTTCTGGATCTTCACCTTGCCCGTCTGGAAAGAAGCGCAAAACATTTTTCGTTTGTATATAATATTTCTGAAATAACCGATTTTCTTAACCATGCAGTAATGTCTTTTGATGAGAATAAAAAATACCGCATTAAGCTAATCGTTAAAAAAAATGGTAAATTGCAGTTATCGTCACTTGAGTTGGATGCGCCCGAAAATCTTCCCGTTAAAATAGCGGTTTCCTCTTCCAGAACTGACCGAGCTGACGAGTTCCTCTACCATAAGACCACTAACCGTAAACTATACGAACATGACCTTGCAAAGTATAGATCTAACGGATTTTTTGACATTATATTTCTTAATGGTGAAGGCGAAGTTACCGAAGGATCCATTGGTAATATAATGATCCGTAACGGTGAAGATCATTTTACTCCCATCTCATCCAGCGGACTGCTCCCCGGAGTATACAGGGAGTATCTTCTTAATGTTCGTGAAGATTTTGTTCTTAAAGAAAAAGTTCTTTTTCTTGATGATCTTAAAAAAGCGGATGAGATATTCATGATCAATTCTGTAAGAAAAATAGTCCCCGCAATCCTTTCTGTTTAACCAGTATGTTGTGAGCAGTGAACTGTTGTCCGCCCGATGTTCTCTTAGGGTTTAGTTATCCATAGCCGTAGCCGGGGTTTAAACCCCGGCTACGGCCATACTTTTATATAATTTGAAAATTCTATTGATATGTGTTATATTCACAACAATAGGATTAATAATATAAAAGGAGTCAGGCAATGGATAGAGAGTATACTGCTAAGGATGTATTACAGATGGCCGCGCAGGCAAAAACCCGCGGAGTGGAACTGTACATAGCTCTGGCCAGAAACTGCGAAAACTATCATGTGGGCAACCTTTTTACTGAATTTGCTAAAGACGAGCAGCGGCATAAACATCATATCGAAAAATGGATCGACGAACTCCCCGCCAAGATCAGAGAGGAAGCGTACCCGGGCGAAAGGGCTCTGTATTTAAAGGCCCTCGTAGACGCTAATACTTTTCATTGCAATTCCGCTCAAAAACAGGCTCTTGAAAAAACTATCAGCGAAGAAGAAGCCTTGCAAGCCGGTATAACTTTTGAAAAGGATCTTATGCTCTTCCTTCATGACCTCAGGCAGCATACGGCCGGTAACGGCGTGGATGCCATAGATTCCCTGATAGACGAGGAAAGCCGCCATATGAGAGAAATGTTTTACCTAAAGGAGAAGATCTCTAAAAACTGATTATGCGTTTATCACTCCTAAAAACAAGATTTATCGGTCAGCTGATTCTTTTTATAATGATAAGCTGGTTTCTTTTTAATTTCCTGCTTAATCGGCAAAGCAATATCATGCACCGTTATTTCATTGAAAAACCGGCTAGTTATAATCTTGAACGTGCGGAACGACTAGCTTCGTCGATATACCAAAGTTTCCGGCAGGAAGTCTCCTCTCCCGTACTTTCGGACATACGCCCCTTTGTGACGAAGTACAATGACATACCGTTCCTAAGCGTTAATTTCGTATACCAGGATGACGACGGGTTAATGCACAGTGTTCTGGACGATGTCGAAGAAATAAATATATTAAGCGCGGAATATGTCTACCCTATCAATTTCGGGACCAAAGAAATAGGTACTTTGCTGATATATGATATCAACAAGGAATATAAACGGGGTCTTGAAGAATATTCTCACATGATGAACGTTACAAGACTTTTTTTCGCTATCCTGCTGCTTCTCCTTTTGTCAATAATGCTTTTCCGGGAATATAACAATATTATTGAACATCAGAAACGTGTTGCCGAGTATCAAGCCGTACATGACGGGCTTACCGGCCTATACTCACATCAATATTTTAAAGGACATCTGGCAAAAGAGATCAGTCGCTCTGAAAGGTATAAACATCCGGTATCCCTGATCATGTGTGATGTCGATAATTTCAAGAATTTCAACGATACATACGGTCATCTGGCAGGAGATAAAGCGCTTAAGACCGTGTCTAATATAATCAGCGGAAACGTAAGATCTTTCGATATTGTCGGACGGTATGGCGGCGAAGAATTTGCTATGCTTATTATTGAATCCGGCATTGAAGAAGCTGAAAGTATCTCCAAGCGTCTCAAATCTCTTACCGAACAGGCTATAGAAATAGCCAATAGGATAAAATCTGAAGTAGAGCAAACTCAAATAAAGGTCGAGGGTAAATATGTTGGCGTTACTCTTAGTATGGGAGTATCTTCCTATAACGGGGAGCCCAATTATAATCCTGAAACCCTTATTAACCAGGCTGATCAGGCTCTATACCGCTCAAAGGAAAACGGCCGCAATCGTACAACGGTTTATGATGCTGATAAAAAAGACTTTCGTGAGATCGCCTCTTAAGGAAAGATCAAAGATACGTTCTGTTTTCTAAATAACCCACATAATCTTTAATAGACTCTTCTAAACTGCGGAATTTTAAAGGGCATCCTGTATTTCTCAATTTCGTCATATCGGCTTGTGTAAAATATTGATATTTTTCGCGTAAGGTTTCCGGCATATCAATATATTCTATTTTAGGGGTTTTCCCTAAAGCTGCGAAAATCGCTTTTGCCAAATCCTCCCATGTTCGGGCTTTTCCTGTACCCAGATTATATATACCTGTTATCTCAGGATGCATAAAAAGATGGTACATAACATCAGCTGCGTCTTTTATATATATAAAATCTCTCATCTGTCCGCCATTGGGGTATTTCTCATTATACGATTTAAAAAGGCTCATCTTACCCGTATCACGTACCGCGGGTAATGCTTTACAGATAACGCTGCGCATGTCTTCTTTATGATATTCATTCGGGCCAAAAACATTAAAAAATTTGAGACCTGTAATCTTCTTTATTAACCCGCTGTTAAGAGCCCACATATCAAACATATGTTTTGAATACCCATACATATTTAGAGGCGTAAGGCCTCCCATATTGTCCTCACTGTCGCTGTATCCACAGCTTCCATCACCATAAGTAGCCGCGGATGACGCATAAAGAAAAGACGCTTTCTTTTGAAGGGCCCAAGTTGCAAGATGTTTTGAATATTCGTAATTGTTCTTTATATAATGATCCGAGTCGCTTAAAGTTGTTGAGCTGCAAGCTCCCATATGCACTACTGAGGAAGGCTTCGAGATCTTCCCTTCTCTTATAAGATCCAGAAAATCGTCTTTTTGCACATAATCAATAAACTTTTTACTGGTAAGGTTGCGCCATTTGTCGGATTCGTCTAAATCATCAACAACAATTATGTCAGTTATACTTTCCTCGTTAAGTTTTTTTAGGAAACAGCTTCCTATGAATCCTGCTCCACCTGTAAGAATTATCATAATCTACCCTTTATGCTTGTCTTTATCTTTTTTTATATGAACGTCGAAACCGGGACGTTTCGATCCAAATTCGGATTTATAACTTATGTTCGCTATAGCTCCATAAGTTATATCCTCATTCGCCTCGGACATTTCGTCCTCGGCGCCTTTATCTCTCAGAAAAACTTTTTACCATTTTCATTATCTTTTTAGAATTTTTATTAAGCCATGCCAAAAACGCCATCTGCCTAAAGGCTTCTCTGGCTTCCCTCGCAGGAAATCCAAAAAACTCTCCGGGATCCTGTTCTCTTATATGTCCGATAACTCCGCATTTAGCGGATATTTTTTTATTGGATGCTACTTTTATATGGTCAGCTACACCCGCCTGACCTCCTGCCATTACACCGTCGCCTATTGTGGCGCTTCCGGCTATACCGACCTGTGCGGCCAGAAAAACGTTCTTACCCATCTTAACGTTATGCGCTATCTGAACAAGATTATCTACTTTTGTATTTTTTCCTATGACGGTATTACCAAAGGTTCCTCTATCTACACAGGAATTTGCTCCGATCTCTACATTCTCTTCTATTATAACTTTTCCCATTTGCGGAACCTTGTACGTTTCACCGTTATAAGGCAGGTATCCAAACCCATCCGACCCTATCGAAGTCCCTGAATGTATAATAACTTTATCTTTTAGCTCCACATACTTGTAAATCGTCACATTAGGATATAAATAACATCTTTTCCCGATAGTAGTGTCTTTTCTGACCACGCATCCCGCTTCTATTACAGTATTGTCTCCTATATGTGTGTTGTCGCCTATTACGGCATTAGGGCCGATAGAGACGTTCTTCCCTATAACAGCTGTTTCCGAGATAACTGCTGTAGGGTGCACCTTCCCGTCAGCGATATATCCCTCATCAAGAAAAGCATGGTGAAGTATCGTTGCGGCAATTTTAAGGTTTTTTACCTTGAGAACGGTTTTTGAGCTTTTCTCTACTTCCCGTTCTGTAAGAAAACTCAAAGCTTTACTTTTCTCGGCGGCGGCGATGTCTTCGGTGTGATCAGCAAAAGTGATCTCACCTTCTTTAGCATAATCGGGATGTGCCATCCCGTTAACATCAAGGTTTCCGTCCCCTGTAAGTTCAGCTTGCAACAAACCGGATAATTGAGCTATTTTCATATTGATGTCCTTGTTTTTAGTTCCTTACCTTGTTATCAAATTATTATACCGTAAGGGGGTAAAAACTCAATAAAAATAGGGATATGGTAATGCAAACTGGGGACGTTCCCCTATTAACCTTCTGTTCACTTGCTCGTTAATAGGGAAACGTCCCCGATTTACCTAATTTATCCCTGATCTTGCTATCAACTTAAGTTATATGCTTGTTGATAAACTTTTCCCGCTTTTAAAACTAACAACTTTCTTTGACGGTATGCTGATAGTTTTTCCTGTCTGAGGATTTCTACCTTTTCTTGCTTTTCTTGTCTTGATCTTAAATGTTCCCAGTTCAGGGAGACGAATAACTCTGTCTTTCGCTGTACCTTTGCTCAATCTTCCGGTAAGAGCGCAGACAACCGTATCATAAGCTTTTGCAGCTTCTGTTTTGGTGTCATATTTACCGAGCTTCCATACTGAACTAATAAAATCTGCTTTGTTCATCCTCTACCTCCTTTTAAGTTTTGGATAACAATCAATATAAGTTTGAATATACTACTCTTTAGTTGTGTTGTCAATATATATTAGTAAAAACAATGGTTTCCGACTGTACCCGCTCGTTAACCCTTACCCACAAAGCTCGAGAGATGAACGTGTTTTTAAATATCTCTTGCTCACATATGATTTACATATCTCTGCATAATAGGTATAATGTCTTCGCATGCCGGATATATTATATATTAGAACATTAGAGCAATTGAGCATTAGACCGCATTAAAACATTGTCACCTCAGTTCAATGATCCAAGGTTCTAATGATCCAATGCTCCAATGTTCTAATGCTCTGCAATTTTTTGCAGAGCATTAAATTGCGTCCCCGTAGCTCAGATGGATAGAGTACTGGCCTCCGAAGCCGGGAGCGGCAGTTCGATCCTGCCCGGGGACACCATTCCTCTTCGCTGTTCACCATGTTAGCCGATGGTACAGCTTCGAAGGAATAGGCCTGTGCCGTATAAAAAGAAGAGTCAAAGAGTCAGATTTGGTGCCACTCCACAAGAGTAAAACTCATTCAAAACAAAAGTAGCCGGGGTTTAAACCCCGGCTACTTTTAACTACTAACTACCGACCGACCTCTATTCTCTACTCAATCGGTTGTTTCAGCGGGTCTAGAAAACCTTTGTCGATTTCTTTGACGAGCTGCACGCAAACATCTTTCATCTTTTCATATCCGAATTGCGCGACATCTGAAGTGGGCCTGCTATAGAGGTTCTCTGTTATCTTGTAGGCAATACTTATACCTAACCCGTAAAACCTTATAGGTTCTTGTTCTACAAGGCTTAGATCAAGGTACACATGACAATCTTCTTTGTTCTGTATTATTTCTACTCGGTTGATAGCGGCGAGCTCTTCTTCCATCGTTGTTTTTAGTTCAGCTTCCCGGCCGGTATTTCCTCTAACAGCTACATACACTGCTATCGGTTGCGCTATAGCATGGCAAGTTATCATGCCTATCACACAAAACACCAAGATACTCATGATTTTTTTCATACTATCCTTTCGTCCCTCTTACCCTACAAACCTCTTATCTCAACTGTTTTAATTTTCTTTTCTAGTATCTTTCTAAATTCTTCTATCTCTTCCCTGGAATAAGGTTTAACTTTTTTAAAATCCTCTTCATATGTTACATTAGGCCTAAATTGCTGCAGGCAGTATTTGTCTGCACCTTTAACCATTTCTGCTATAAGTTCAATGTCTTTCTGATCCACAACTCCCGGCACGCAGGTGGTGCGAAACTCGTAGGGTATAGTAGTGAGTAGTGCTAATCTGAAGCTTTTCTCGACTTTTTCGTGTAGATGTTTGTTCTCTGAAAAAAGAGAATATTTTGGAAAGGATGTTTTGATATCTATGGCAATATAATCTATAAGTCCGCGCCGAATGAAGCTCAGCATTTTTTCAGGATCAGACCCATTGGTATCCAATTTCACCTTTAAACCGGTTTCCTTGAATTTTATGATCAATTGTTCAAGCTCATCATGTATAGTGGGTTCGCCTCCCGTAACAACTACACCTTCGATCATACCTTTTCGTTTTAATATAAAATCTATAACTTCTTGTTCGGGAAGGCTAATGTCACCTTCCGGTGCGATAAGATCAGGATTCTGACAATATCCGCACCGGAAGTTACATCCCTGCAGAAATACTACTGCGGAAATATGGTGAGGATAATCAACCAGAGATAGTTTCTGTAGACCTGCAATTTGCATTCGTTATAACATCCTCGTTTACCGTGTACTTTTTTCGGTCTTTAAATTCTTCTGTTTTTCCTTTATTCCAAGACTGAACGGGCCTGAAAAACCCGGTAACTCTCGAAAAAACTTCTACACTACATTTTTCTTTGCTCATATTGCTGCTCCTTCCTTTGTGGGATCTTCTTGCCCGGAACAATCCTCGTGAGGACATGTAAAATGTTCTCCCGGTATATACCCATGTTCTGAACATATTGTAAACGATGGTGTTACCGTGTAATACGGCATCTTATATGTTTGCGCTACCTTGCGAACTAGTTTTTTACATACTTCAGGGTCTCCTATCTTCTCTCCCAATAACATATGGAAAACGGTCCCTCCGGTGTAAAGAGATTGTATATCGTCTTGATGATCCATGGCCTTAAAAAGATCTTCAGTATAATTTACCGGCAGATTAGTGGAATTGGTATAGTACGGCTCTTTCCCGCCCTGAGTGGCGATTCCCGGGAACTTCACTCTATCCATTTTCGCTAACCTGTAAGTTGTGCCTTCCGCAGGAGTAGCTTCAAGATTATACATGTGTCCGGTCTCTTTCTGGAACTCTACCATACGTTCCCTGATATAATCCAATAATTCCACAGCAAAAGCCTTACCTCTTTTAGTGCTGATATCTTCTTTTAATAGATTCTCACATCCTTCATTTACCCCTATAAGTCCTATGGTCGAGAAGTGGTTACCCCAAAAAGTCCCATGCCTTTTCTTTATGTCGGCCAAATAATGTTTTGAGTATGGATAAAGTCCCTGATTAGTAAGATCTTCCAAAACTCTCCTTTTTATTTCAAGTCCTTCTTTAGATATTCTCAAAAGTTGATCTAACCCTTCATAGAAATTTTCTTTAGTCCCTGACATGTATGCTAAGCGCGGAATATTCAGTGTGACCACACCTATGGACCCTGTAAGCGGATTAGACCCGAAAAGACCTCCTCCTCTTTTTCTGAGTTCTCTATTATCCAGACGTAAACGGCAGCACATACTCCTTGCGTCATCCGGGCCCATATCACTGTTAACAAAATTTGAGAAATAAGGTATCCCGTATTTCGCTGTCATCTCCCATAATCCTGCAAGATCCGGATTATCCCAATCAAATTCTTTCGTTATGTTATAGGTAGGTATCGGGAAAGAGAAGATCCTTCCTTTAGCATCGCCTTCTATCATGACCTCACAGAAAGCTTTGTTTATAACGTCTGCTTCATGCTGGAACTCACCGTATGTCTGTTCGTGAACTTCCCCTCCCATTATGACAGCGTCATCTTTTAAAGAACCGGGAATAGTAACATCCATGGTAATGTTCGTAAACGGCGTCTGGAACCCTACACGCGTTGGCACATTGATGTTGAAGATAAATTCCTGCATATACTGTTTAACCTGAGCATACGTCAATTTATCCTTTCTGACGAACGGCGCTAATAACGTATCAAAATTTGAAAAGGCCTGTGCACCTGCAGCTTCACCTTGCAGCGTGTAGAAAAAATTTACTATCTGCCCTAGTGCTACTCTAAAATGTTTTGGTGGTTTGGATTCCACTTTCCCGTATGCTCCTCCGAACCCACGAGTAAGAAGATCTTTAAGATCCCATCCGCAGCAATACGCACTGATCGAACCCAAATCATGTATATGTATATCTCCCTCTATATGTTTCTCAGCAACGTCTTTTGGATATATCCTATCAAGCCAATATTTGTTAGATACCGCAGTAGATATAAAATTGTTTAAACCTTGAAGAGAATATCCCATGTTTGCATTTTCTTTTACGCGCCAATCTTTCTGCTGGATATAATCATCCACCATATTGACCGCGTCTTTAAGTAATGCTTTTGTCTGACGTAATTTTGCATGTTTCTCTCTATATAGGATGTAAGCTTTCGCGGTCTTTGCGTGACCGTTCTCTATAAGGATCTTTTCTAACAGATCCTGAACGTTCTCAACCGTAGGAACTCTTTTATCTTTATAAATTACTTCCAGAAAGGAAATTGTCTGACGAGTGATCTCTTGTGCTTTTGCGGTGTCCTCTCCGCCAACAGCTTTTGCGGCGGCAAGGGTTGCGGACTCGATCTTTTTCGGATCAAAATGTTCTAACCTTCCATCTCTCTTTCTGACAAATTTAATCTCTGTGGGATACATTGTTTTCCTTTCTGTTAAAATATCTTCGGTTGAATGAGTTCTGCCTCTGGTTCAAGAAAATACCATATATTGTTCCCATTGTCAAGAAAAACACAATATATAGTTAGTCGTAAAAAAGTTTGTTTTTTTCGGCTTGACTCTAATTGCCTTGATTTTTCTCGGGTTTTGGGCTCTGGGATCACTGTTTGTAGACGGATCTCATGCTATTTATTTTACTATTTATTGCGGGTTTCTCTTCTCCCCTCAAATACATAGCTACTACTTTTAAAGCTTCTGCTACAGGTATATTTCGGTTATATTCGTCGACATAAAATACGTCTAAAGCATCTGCAATTCTCTTATATGTGGTTGCCTGAAAATAAACCGCTTGTTCTCTTAATGGATCAAGGGTTCTTGCACCTTCATATATCCCGCGTACCAATGCGAGCTTCATCATCGTGCCAGCGTAAACTCCACCATTCCGGATCAAAAGAGTAATATTATTCCAATTCCATCCGTTATACCTTGTATCTTTTTTTGATGCTCCTTCATGGCTGGACAATGTCTCCGTTCCGGGACTCTCTCCGACTCCGCTTCTCTCATAACTTGTAAGAACCTCGGCCTGCACGCTTGTATAGAAATTTATCACGCTAACTATAAAGAATAAGGCTATGATATATTTTTTTATCATGAGAAACTCCTACATGCTCTTTTCAAATGCGGAGAGAGGGAGACAACTAGGAACCCGTAAAACGGGTGACGCAGGAGCCTGCCTTCTCTGAAACGTATGTAATGATTTCATTTTGGAATGTTTTCCAAAATGAGATCATGCAAAGTTTCCCTCTCATGCTGCAAGCATGAGAGAAGCAATTTGATGTTCTTTTCAAATGGCGGAGAGAGGGAGATTCGAACTCCCGGTACCCAAAGGGCACAACAGTTTTCGAGACTGCCGCATTCAACCGCTCTGCCATCTCTCCGTGTTCCATTGTATCAAAACTGACCTCTTTTCTCTAGTAGTTTATTTACACAAAATTAGTGACAAAATCGTATTATATAGGTAGAATACATCTCAAGGAGAGGTGGCCGAGCTGGTTTAAGGCGCACGCTTGGAAAGCGTGTGTGCAGCAATGTACCCAGGGTTCGAATCCCTGCCTCTCCGCCATATAAAGAGAAAAAGGGGGACGTCACCGCTATTCAGTGAGACGTCCCCCTTTTATACCCTGTTAAAAAAGTAAGCTATTTTTTGTCAAAAGTTGCCTCACCCGGACGGTATGATATACTTTCTATTAGATAGAAAAAAGGCATGAGCCTTAAAAATCTTGGGTCTTTTGTAGCTTTTCTCTCCTCCTTAAAAAAAATTTGAAAGGTAAAAGAAAAGCTACACTTTTAAAGACATCCCGTTTCGGTGATGTCTTTTTCTTTTTCCTTATCTATCTCTCCGGCTTTTTTCAGAGCTATCTCGGTTAATAACGGTCCGATAAATTCATGAAAAACCGTTGTACCCAAAATAATGTTTAAAAGTAACGCGGATATCGCATCAAACCGGGGATCTCCTCTTACCAAAAGCGCTAACCCAACAACTATTCCGCCTTGAGGTATAAGTCCGAATGCCGTATACTTTTTAACTTTCACCGGGGCATTAGAGATCTTGCCTCCAAGATATACTCCCGTTACTTTTCCTATTGTCCTTAAAAGAACAAACGCTATCACTATCCACGCGGAATTTAAAAGTATCATAGGTTTAAGATGCGCTCCCGCAAGCACAAAAAACACTATAAATATTATCTCTTCAAAATAATCTCTTATCGATACAAAAAATTTCTCTTCATCTTTTGCCAGGTTGACCACGGTACATCCGAGTACCATCGTAGCCAGCAGTTCGTCCAGTCCCATTATTTTCGCCGTTCCAAAACAGGTAAAAAGCGCCCCGAATATAAGAACTATCATAGATCCTTTTTCTTTAACTCTGGAGGCTACCCATAGCAAACCTACCGCGAATACAAAGCCTATCAATACGGAAAATAGTATTTCCGCTAAAGGATGTAATAGGGTTTCCCCGACACCCTGAGCTTTGCCTCCGAAAAACATCAACGCTATCCCCGTAGCTATGCTAAAATTAATTATTCCGGCGGCATCATCAAAAGCCGCTATGCCCAGTATCGAAGTAGTTACTTCTCCCTTGGTCTTATATTCTTCTTTGATGGAAAGAGCGGCTGTAGGGTCGGTAGGCGACGCTAAAGCCCCTGCCAACAAAGCTAACGGCAGAAAAAACTCTTTCGACAGTGACATTCCGGTATGAGCTACGATAAACGGCATTAAAAGAAACAGTCCCGCGAACACCATAATGAAAGCCAGTTCTGCTTCCAGAAATGTCATCCATAATATAGTCCTTCCCAGTTTACGTATGCGTCTGAAACATAAAGATCCTCCGATAGCGTATGTTATTATACATAACGCAAAATTACTTATTGACCCAGAGGAATCGACAAACCCTGACGGTAAAACGCCAAGTACTGACGGCGCCAGAATTACACCTACCGTAATATACCCCGTAACCTTAGGCAGTTTAAATAAATTGGCTACTTTCCCCGCAAAAAATCCCGAAACCAATATTATCCCCAAAGTTAACAATGTATCAAAATGTGATGTAACAGTTTCATTCATTTAAACTCCCTGGTTCGTGACTCGTGATTTGTGACTCGTGACTCGTGATTCGTAGATATCGTAGCTGGGGTTTAAACCCCAGCTACTCGTTTTTACTATTGTAGAGTGGCACAGTCCCCAATTAACCAACTATGGACTACCCACTACGAACTCTTCCCTCCCGCGAGCTGCCCGCAAGCCGCCAAAATATCGCTTCCACGTGACCGTCTTAACATAACAGTGCTGCCTTGCGCCATTATCCTCTCTTTGAAACGCTGCACCCTCCCTGGCGTGGGACTGTAATATTTATATGAATTACATTCAATAAGATTTACTTTAGCCTTTATGCGATGCGCTATTCTTGATACCGCATCCGCGTCCTTGACCGAATCGTTCTTATCTTTTATCAGCGCATACTCAAGTGTTATTACGCGACTTGTAGCCTTAAAATACTTCGTGCATGCGCTTAAAAGTTCCGCTAATGGATACTTCTTATTAACCGGCACTAACTCGTCGCGAAGTTTATCATTTGTAGCATGAAGAGATACGGAAAGTTCTACCTGTATCCCCAACTTCATCAACTTAAGGATACCCGGAACCACCCCGCATGTTGATACGGTTATTTTCCGTCCGCCAAGATCCTGTCCGTTCTTATCATTAAGTATCCGTATAGCATTCGTAAGATTATCATAATTATCCAAAGGTTCACCCATGCCCATAAAAACTATGTTAGTCGCCTTCTCTTTGGTTATCTCTTGTATTTCCATAACCTGGCCGACTATCTCGGATACATCAAGATCGCGCTTAAAACCGCCTTTTCCACTAGCGCAAAACGGACATTTAAACTTACACCCCGCCTGAGTAGAAAGACAGATAGTCCTGCGTTTCCTGTCTCTGATCAGAACAGATTCAACATACTCACCCTTCGCAAGTTCCCATAAAAACTTTTGCGTTCCATCTTTACCTTTTTTCCGGTCGGCACATACAAGTTTATTAATGTCGAATTTCTCATCAAGTTTCTCAATGATCGTTTTAGGCAGATTGGTCATTTCCGAGAACGAAGAAACATTCTTCCCCTGCACCCATTTGAATACTTGCCCCGCCCTGTAAACAGGGTACCCCAAAGCAATAAACTTTTTCTTAAGTTCTTCTTCAGTAAAATTCCTGATCCTAGTTTTCATTTAAACCTTCTCTTCCTTGAACCGGGTTAAGCCTTTGCCGAAGGCAAAGTTACAACCCGGTTTACCTCTTGTTCTCAGCTTACAAAGATATCAAAGGGCCACCTTTAAACACAAAAAAGGGGACACTTGCTCTCACAAATTTGCAAACGGTACAAAGTGTTACTTTATATTAACTCTCAATATATATCTCGCCCCAGGCGGAATTCCTTTTTCCCAAGCTCTTAAATACTCGAACTTTAGTTCCTCGATCCCCGCCTTAACCGCATTAAACCTAAATATCTTCGTCCCGCCGAACCCCACCATATTAGATCGCCTTACATATTCATCCGGTCCAACGCTTTTAAGATTGCCCCCAAACTGAACAACTTGCCACTCAAACCCCGTAGTAGGATTAGCCTCCAGACGGCATTCCAGTACCTGCCCCACCGTTAAATAGGCAACCATATTCTCATCCACGCGGACAATAACCTTTCTTTGCTCAAAACATCCCGCGATCTATAATACAATCCCAAAAAACAAGATCCCAACAATTATCTTTTTCATTATTATTCTCCGTGGACCATCGGGACAAACCTGACGGGCAGAAGCATCTCTTTATCGTATCCTTCTTTTGTCCGTGTAATAACATAAAGTTCTTGTATCCCGGTACCTAAAGGTATTATCATCTTCCCGCCTATCCTAAGCTGTTCAATAAGTTCTGTAGGCATCTCCGGCGGTGCGGCAGTAACCATTATAGCATCAAATAGCGCGTATTCAGGCCATCCTTTGTATCCATCCCCGATCTTTACCGTTATGTTAGTATACCCCAACTCTTTTAATAATACCTCGGCTTCTTCACCTAACGCTCGTACGATCTCTATAGTATAGACTTCTCCAGCGATCTCGGCGAGTACAGCTGCCTGATACCCCGATCCCGTACCTATCTCAAGAACCTTATCTCCGGGCCCAATACCCGCAAATTTCGTCATATACGCGACAATATAAGGTTGCGAGATAGTTTGTCCTTCCCCTATAGGCAAAGGATAATCGTTATACGCCGCATCCCGCATCGCCTCAGGTACAAACCGATGCCGTTCAACCTTCCGCATAGCCTCCAGCACATTCCGATCTCTTATCCCACGTGCCGATATCTGATCGTTGACCATCCTTTCCCTCAATTCAGTATACATCTCCCCTCCCGCAACAGTGTTATGGGATATCAAGATTAGTAATAAAACTACTATTGTGGTGTTAATTCTCCGCATGATGCTAGTATTCTATATCAAAATGACAGGTACATCTACTATATTCGGGATATCCGGATATTGAGATCAGAAGTCAGAGACTAGAGCTAGATGCTAGAAAAAAGTAGGGAACCCGAGGAGCGACCGAGGACGAAATGTCCGAGGTGTGATTGGGAACCTAAAATAGGGATCTGTCCCACTAGTGTCCGGTTATAAGTCAAACAATAATAACTGGTTACGTGTATCACCCTTATCAATTGTGTATTCAAACTTCGTAAATGCCTGTAAAATGGGCGTTTTTTCAAAAATGCTGATACTTATAATCTGTAAAATTGTGTAAAGTGATGCCT